>UMGH01057518.1_pt1 | contig 47833 bp, 33 predicted proteins | sample 1965231 | NCBI WGS metagenome assembly UMGH01 (sample SAMEA4836068, study PRJEB28245) | human gut metagenome | biome: gut microbiome; material: fecal sample | place: Denmark | collected 2008 | reverse complement strand
TGAAGTTTGAGGTTGTGCATGCAAAAACGATACAGAAAAAATGCAGATTTTGAACACCCTACCGTTAGGGGTGAGGTTAGTGCATGAAATTTCCTGATAAGAAACTATCAAATCTCATGCAGAAAAAATTGCGGATTTTGAACACCCTACCTAACGGGGGGGATGGCACGTAAGACTTCTTGATATCAACTATCATGCAGGAAAAAAGCGAATTTTGAACAGCCTAACTGTAGGAACTATACAATACGACAATTCAATATAAACTAACTTTGAATACCTACTTATCAAATTCTGCGGAAGTTATTTTTTTGAACACTACTAAATAATACTAATGACATATAACCTTGACTGACCCACTTTTACTATTTCACCAATACTATCTCACCAACTGTACATTCAATACGGTTGTCCTCCACCAAATCTTTAAGGGCTCTTTGCAATACATCAGAGCTGTAACCTGACTGTGAAAGGTCAGATATGGCATAAAGACGACCATCTTTTATAAAGTCGAGCACATATTGTTTGGCATCTGCCACCTTTTCTTCTTCAGTAAGCTGAACCACATGCGATTCGTGAGCAATACACACATCGCAATAACCACAATCAGGCCCATCATCATCAAAATAACGCAGCAAATAGCGACTACGACAAGTATCAGTTTCTGTAATATAGCCAATCATCGCCTCCACTTGAGCCTTATAAATATCTCGACGTTGTTCGTATATTTCGGGCATAATGTCAACATACTGTGTGTCAATACGTCGCATCGTATAAGTGATTTGTGGCGTATCCTTGTGCGGAATATAATTGATAACGCGCAATTGGGTGATATGGCGCAAACATTCGTATACCTGTTCTGCAGTCATGCCACACATTTCTCCCAAACGGTCTTCTTCAATCGTTACATAATCTGTAAAGAAACCACCATTTGTACGCATCAACACATTTAGCAACCTCTCTTCATCTTTATCCAGATAATTCACATTATAAAGTTCTTCGCGAGTAACCAAAAACATCATACGCGATGAATTCTCATCTTCCAAACTAAAGTGAATATATCCCGCACGCGTAAGCAAGTTGAGTGCACTTACCAATGTCACAGGAAAATGATGAAACACATGACAAAAACGCCCTATGTTAAAATCAAAAGTACGTCCTTCAGCTTCACCCTCAGCTATTTGATAAAAGGATGCTAAGTCGGTATATACCTTACGAATATAAGCACGTTCGGGAAACATCTGTGGCAAATGCGATGTTAGCTTGCGCACATCATCTTTACCATACAACAAAACAGCATACGCAACCTGACCATCACGTCCCCCTCGTCCTGCCTCTTGAAAGTAAGCTTCCAAAGAGTCGGGTACATCCATGTGTATAACTAAACGCACATCGGCTTTATCAATACCCATGCCAAAGGCATTGGTAGCAACCATCACACGCTTATCTCCACGTTGCCACAAGGCTTGACGAGCATCCTTGTCGAGCGAAGTTAATCCAGCATGATAATAGAGTGCACCAACTCCCTCATTTTCGAGCATTGTTGCCACATCGCGCGTACCCTGTCGAGAGCGGGTATACACAATGGCCGAACCCTCTACGCAACGCAGTATATGCAGCAATTCTTGATCTTTATCAAGAGTTTTACGCACAATGTAATGTAAATTCTTACGCGCAAAACTCATTTTAAACGTCTCACTTCCTTCACGAAATGCCAACTTCTCCTTAATATCCTCCACCACCGCAGGCGTAGCTGTTGCTGTTAATGCCAATATGGGGACATGTGGAAAAATTTTTCGGATTTCTGCAATACGCAAATAGTGTGGACGAAAATCATACCCCCATTGCGAAATGCAGTGTGCCTCGTCCACTGTTATAAAGCACACTTTCATTCGCTGTACCTTATTTAGAAAGATAGGAGTCGCCAAGCGTTCGGGCGAAACATACAAAAACTTATAGGCACCAAAAATAGCATTATCAAGGTGCTTAAGCACTTCGGTCCGCGTTTGTCCCGAATAAATAGCCGCAGCCATTATGCCATGACGACGCAAATTTTGAACTTGATCTTTCATCAAAGCAATAAGAGGCGTCACAACAATACACAAACCTTCGGTAGCAAGCGCTGGTACCTGAAAAGTAATGCTTTTACCACCCCCCGTAGGCATTAAACCAAGCGTATCATGCCCATTAGAAATGCTTTCGATTATCTGCAGTTGTATGCCACGAAAGTCTGCATATCCCCAATAATTCCGCAAAATAGAACCCCACAACTTGCGGCGCTCGTCAGCTTGTGGCTGTTGTGCAGCAGATGTGGGGTTTATATGCGTGTTCATATTTGTATTCATGCCAATGTTTCTAATTATTGACAAGGTTTGATGTCGTCTATTTGCAACTGCACTTCACCACGTTTGTGTGTGTTTTCTTCAATTGTATAACAAATGTCGAAAGCGCGTTTGGTCTTGATGTAGCGTGCCTGCGAACTTTGTCCAAAAGCTATGCCGTTCATCACATTATTACTCTTATTGTCTACGAGTTCAAGCTTAATGTGCTCTTGTCCACGTCCCACGACCTTGCTTGTGCCATAATCATACACCCGCTTGGTACAGAATATGGGTTTAGGATTACAAGGACCAAAAGGAGCAAACTTGCGTAATTGTTGATAAAAGCGGAAAGTTACATCCTTAAAGTCGAGCATTGCATCAATGTCAAGACTTGCCTCAGTTTGTTCGTCGAGAATGTGCTCTGCAACATAGTCTTCGAAACGACGGCTAAATTCCTCAACATGTTCAACTGGCATTGTCAGACCAGCAGCATAAGTGTGTCCGCCAAAATTTTCCAAAAGGTCTTGACAGCTCTGCACAGCCTTATACACATCAAAGCCCGAAACCGAACGTGCCGAACCTGTTGCCATACCTTCAGAACGCGTAAGCACCACTGCAGGACGATAGTATTGCTCTGTCAGTCGCGAAGCTACTATACCTATCACGCCTTTGTGCCAATCTTCATTATAGATAACAATGCTGCGTCGCTGGTCAAGTTCAGGCAAGTCGCGCACTTGTTCCACTGCTTCCTCAGTCATTTGCTTGTCAAGATCCTTACGAGCTTCGTTATAGAGGTTGATGCGACCAGCCTTCTCTAATGCACCTGGGTAATCCTTTTCAACAAGCAATTCCACTGCTTCACGTCCATTTTGCATACGTCCCGAAGCATTGATGCGTGGACCAATCTTAAAGATAATGTCGTTCATCGTCAACTCTCGGTCAGCCAATCCGCAAACTTCAATGATTGCTTGCAGTCCAATACTTGGATTTGAATTTAAGCAGCGCAAACCATGATAAGCCAAAATACGATTTTCGCCCATCACGGGCACGATGTCCGAAGCAATGCTTACTGCACAAAGGTCGAGGAGCGATGTGAGTTTGTTAAACTCAATGCCATTACTCTCGGCAAAAGCTTGCATAAATTTAAACCCAACTCCACAACCCGAAAGATTTACGTCGGGATAATGATTGTCGAGTTGTTTGGGGTTAAGAATTGCCACTGCACAAGGCAATTCTTCATCGGGCACATGATGGTCGCAGATAATAAAGTCAATGCCCAAACTCTTAGCATAGGCTATTTCCTCCACCGCTTTAATACCACAATCGAGCACTATAATCAGCCCAACACCTGTTTGTGCAGCAAAATCCACTCCTTTTTTTGAAATACCGTACCCTTCTTCATATCGATCGGGAATGTAGAAGTCGATGTTAGAGTAAAACTGTTGCAAAAACTTATAAACCAATGCCACAGCTGTACATCCATCCACATCATAGTCTCCATAAACGAGCACGCGTTCCTTGCGTCCCATCGCCTCGTTTAGTCGGTCAACCGCTTTATGCATTCCATCCATTAAGAATGGGTCGTGCAACCCTGTGAGTTGCGGTCGGAAGAAATGGCGTGCCTCCTGTTCCGTACGTATGCCCCTCTCAAAAAGCAGCTTGCCCAAAGCAGGGTGAATGCCCACCTCCTTTGCTAGCTTTGCTTCTGCGGCAGCCGTAGCCGCGTCGGGAGCTTCGTAGTTCCATTTGTAGTTCATGCCTATATGTCATTTTTATTTTTTTTCGTGAGAATGTATGGGATATTTTTAGGTAACTACACAAGCGTAGCTACCTACTACCCCAATTTAGCTTGCTAAGTTAGCCAAAAAACATGACATAGGCTACACGATAGGCTCGCTATTTTATTTTTGCTTCGTTTTTATTACGTTTTTAAGTCTTTTTCTAAAAGTGTTGCGCAAGTTAGACAATTCGACACTACACTCGCATTGCACTACTCTGCTTCGCGAAGTTAGGCGGCGGCTCGGCAATACAAAATAAAAAACCTTTGGCTTTTTATTTTGTATTGCGCTCACCTTGCACTAACTTTGCACCATGTATCAAAAATTTATCATAAATCAAGATGGCGTACTGAAGTTCGGACACGTTTATCTACATCGCGAACTGCTTTCACCAGGCGAAAAATGCCCCTATGGCGGTGGCGTGTGGAAAATTGACGAAAGCCGTGGAGCTATTTTACTCTTTGGACGATCGTTCGACTTTGGTAAACCTGATTTTTACCACCTACACCGCATTGATTGGACAGGGGTAGGAGGAAAAGAACGCCCACTAATTTACCAACCTCGTTGGCCCGACGACTCTATCGAAATTCCTATTATGGTTTATTAGAGCGAGGAGAAAAGTTTTATTCATAACACGTAACAAATAACACCATGCAATATTTAGAATTTACATTTACCACACGTCCTGCTACCGAAGCCGTACAAGACGTGCTCTCTGCTGTTTTAGCAGAAATTGGCTTTGATAGTTTTGTGCATACCGATGAACTCGACCGTCCAGCACTTACACATTGTGCCAATCCTGAAGAACCTACGTTCGAGGATAAAAAGGACGAAGACCATTTTCAATGCTATATTCAAAAAGCCCTCTATGATGAAAAGGCTTTGAAAGAAGCGGTTGAAAACTTCCCCCTTCCCGATGTAGAGATCTCATATAATATGGTAGAAGCTGAGGACAAGGATTGGAACGAAGAATGGGAGAAAAACTACTTTAAGCCCCTTGTTGTAGATGGTCGCTGCGTTATTTCGAGCACTTTCCACACTGATGTTCCAGAAGCCGAATATAGCATCACTATCAATCCGCAAATGTCGTTTGGCACAGGTCATCACGCTACAACATCGCAAATGATTAGCCGTTTGCTCACCGACGACATCACAGGTCTTAACGTACTCGACATGGGTTGTGGCACAAGCATTCTTGCCATCTTAGCTCGCATGCGCGGTGCTGCACACTGCTTAGGCATTGATGTGGACGAATGGTGCGTAAAGAACTCACGCGAGAATATCCAACTCAATCACCTCGATGGCATCGATGTGGAACTTGGCGATGCTTCCTCACTTGCTGGTCAAGGTCCATTCGACCTTGTTATTGCCAACATCAACCTGGGCATTCTGCTCAATGACTTGAAACACTATGTGCCTTGCATGAAGCCTGGAGCTTACATCTATATGAGCGGATTCTATGACACGGATATTCCCCAACTCGTAGCTGAAGCAGAACGCCAAGGCTTAAAGCTCACCGATGAACATGTGTTGGATGGTTGGGCATGCTTGAAGTTGCAAAAAATTGAGGCATAAATTGTCCCCCTATAAAAAACATGAATGTGCAGAAGGCTTGCTTTCTGCACATTCATGTTTTTTTACTATTCCAAGACCTTAGGCCTTTCTGAAGAAGCTAAAGTTTACACTACCATAAGCACGATGTTCCACAAAATCAGGACGATCGCTAAAATCATAGTTCTTGCCATGTTCTAACACGAAGAGTCCACCTTCAGCCAACAAAGCCGACTGCATCACTCGGTCGGGCAACTCCCCTAATTCGGGCAAAGCATAAGGTGGGTCAGCAAAAACCAAGTCAAACGATTGTCCACAACGTTCTATAAAGCGTAAGGCATCGCCACACATCGGTGTCCAAGCCTCATCGCCCAATGTACGCTGACACTGTTGAATGAAAGCAAAGTGCTTACGATCTTTTTCAACAGTCACTACACGCTGACAACCACGCGACACCAACTCAAGCGAAATGCTACCCGTACCCCCAAAAAGATCGAGCGCTGAACATTCCTCAAAATCGACGTATGCACGCAACACATTAAAGAGATTTTCTTTAGCAAAGTCTGTTGTCGGTCGTGCCTTAAACGATCGAGGCACTTCAAAATGGCGTCCTTTATATATACCTGTAATAATACGCATGATTGTAAAGATAATTTTTCAATGAATGTTTCTGAATTGCTTTTTTTTTGAAAGTTATTCAAAAAAACTTTTTTAGAACCACCCTTATTTGAGCAAGGCACACATCAAGTCGTAAGGAACCTCGTCGGTAGTCGACACAATATTGCGATTAAACTCGGCTGAAGGAACTACGGGATAAACACGCGCGGCATACTTTTGCAATTCCTCAATCACTGGGTCGCGTAACAAGGGCGACCCCGCCACAAATATGGGCAATTCATTTACCTTTAAAGCTAAGTGACGTGCCAAGTTAAACACATAATAGTCTACATCAGTCAACGTACGAACTGTATAAGTGTTGAGCATCACCAAATGACTGTCTTCGAGCACCAACACATCTATAACTCCATCATGAGTGTGTACAAACAAACGTTTGCCATTGGTTGTACCCAAACCTTTTTTTGCAAAATGTTGTACCACAGGCGTAAGGGCTGCTGTATAACGTACCTCACCAAACGTTTCCTCAAGCGTGCGACAAGTATTTTCATTTAAAGCAAAGAGGAACACAGCATTCGATGCAGGCACTGTGTCGTAGAACACACGTTGCTTCTCAATTTGATCGAAGCAAAATTTATGAGTAATGTCTACATCCTCTTCCTGAAACTCTGCCAACGGCACAGGCGTAACGGGTGCATTTACATACACCTCCACACGGTCGTAAGGTTGCTTTAACATTTCTACTTGCTGCATTGCCGAGCGCAAATTCACCGTGAGTGATACTTGCGGACGTACGTGGTAAGGTTGAAAGTCAAAGGTTGGAGGATTACCTGCTTCGTAACGTGCGAAACAGATATCAGTGTCAGATATGCGTAGGTGTAAGTTCACTATTTATTCTTTTTGTTTTCTACAATTCGTTGCAGTTTATCAATGTGTTTTCGCATCACAAACATTACAGGCAGTGCCAACAACACGCCTATACTATTGGCTAACAAATCAGCCCACTCACCCGAACGGTATGCAGTGCAGTAAGTTTGTGCCAATTCTATGATGCCACTCATCATAATGGGTATCACCACAGCCACAAACATAAGTTTAATACGGCTCCAATGTCTATGACTGCGCAAATATTCAAACCAAAACACACTGCAAGTGCCAAAATACATGGTGCCGTGTACCACCTTATCGAAACCTACAATTCCATCAAACATACTTACATGGGGTGGACGAAAGAGGCTCAAATACCATATCAAGCATACGCATATGGAAGTTAATATAAACGCGGGGAGTCGTTTCATACGAATGGCTAAGTTTACCAAAATTTGTTTTGTGCAGGGTTATATTCAAATCCAGCCTCTGCTAATTGTTTTTCGAGTTTATCACGATCAACGTCCATATCATCGCAAAGGGCATCGAGCGAACTATATTCATCGCGCAACTTCGTATTAACAAAGCTGAACAACATCATTGGGTCTTTGGGTAACATATATATAATCGTTTTAGTGAAGGAGTTTGAAGAAGAAGGAGGTTGAAGCATATACCTGTACCCTCCGTTCAACTTCTGAATGCTATGCTAAATACCACATCATTCACATTCCGTTTGCAAAATTACCGCTTTATTTTAGTAATGCCAAATATGCTATAAACCTTTTCAAGGCACATTCCCTACATTACACTTGCCAGTTCACCAAATAAACTCTTTCTGTGGTACGTGTAAAAGCCGTGTAGAGCCAACGTAAATAGGAAGCTCCCGTAGCATCAGCTGGCACAAAACCTTGGTCTACATAAACTCGTGCCCATTGTCCGCCTTGTGCTTTATGACAAGTCACCGCATAGGCATATTTTATTTGTAAAGCATTGTAATAAGGGTCTTGACGAAGAGCCTTCATTCGGTCTTTTTTGAGCGGAATGTGCATATAGTCTTCAAGTACGCGCTCAAAGAGCAAGTTACTCTCTTCGCGCGTCAATGAAGGAGATTCTGATTGCAACGTGCTAAGCAAGACCCGACAATCTAATTCAAAGTCATCGTAGTCAGCAAAGCGTAGTGTAGCATCTGCAAACCTAAAACCATATTGCTCGTGTACATTACGAATGCGCACCACTTCTGCCGTATCGCCATTGGCTATGAAGTTAAAAGGCATTTTTTCGTCCTTAGGCAATGATTTGGCACACTGTTCTGTCCAATAATAATTGTTCTTCACTGCCATTATCAAGTCACCTCGTGTTATCTCGTCTTCACGATCAAAAATGCGCGAACGTATGCCATTATTATATATATTGGCTCGTTTGTTTGACCGCGTCACAACTATTACACTGTCGGCACCATACGCTTGATAATCGCTCACCAGACTCTCAATCAGTTCATTACCTGGCAAAGCACGTACCTCGCCATGGGCATCGGTTTGTATGGGTGGAATGCCTTCGAAGCCTTCGGTCAGTAATTGTCGCAACATAGTGGCTCCTGCTAACACATCACTATCACGACTTTGTCGTACCACTTCGGTTAAACTTGCACTACCCACTAATAGTCCGTAACGACGCAATACTTCATCGCACAAAGCCGGACTATCTTCTTCGCCCACTGGAGGCAACTGGGCTGTATCGCCCACAAGTAGCAATTTACATCCTGTACCTGAGTAGACATATTGTATCAAATCGTCCATTAACTCTCCCGTTCCAAACAAGGTGTCTGTTCCCATTGCTCCTGTTCCACTACTTATCATCGACGCCTCGTCTACAACAAACAAAGCATGTCGCAACTTGTTGTAGCCTAACGAAAAGCGGGTACCTTCTCCTTGAAAACTCTCTTGCCTGTATATCACTCGATGAATGGTATAGGCTGGCATACCAGCATGATGCGAAAAAACCTTTGCTGCACGTCCTGTAGGAGCCAACAACACCACATCGCGCTTTAACAAGTGCATCACCTTTACCAATGCTCCCACTAAGGATGTTTTACCTGTACCAGCATAACCACGCAGAATGCACGCTGCATAAGGTTGTGTGGTAGTTACAAAGTGGGCAAGCAACAAAGCTGCTTGTTGCTGCGAGGGAGTAAAAGGCAGAGCAAACTGCTGAGCTATGAGCTTAAGTATTTCGTCATTGAGCATATTGAGCCATATTTATCACAGGTGAAACAACAACTTAAAAAAGTAAAGGCTCATCCTTTTTTCGTGCTTGAGCAGCCCAATCCTCAGGTATAAAGTGCCATTGATTAAGTGGAGCAGGCGAAATAACGCCTAACTGTTCTATACGCGTCATAAGATAGTAACGCAAATCTTTGTCGGTACTCCACACAATGCGTTTAGGCAATTCAGCAGCAGGAATGCCAGCCCCTTGCGTAAGTAAATATCCGCCCCCATTGCCACGATAAGAATTCACGGCACAACGATAAGTTTTGCTCAGCGAGAAGGGAGAACCATCTGCCATCTGCGTAATCGTAATTTTTTGTCCTGCTGGTTTTGTCAAGTCTACCGTATAACAAATGCCAGCTGCAGAGTCGAAGTTAAAACTCGGATATTGCAGACGCTGCCAAGCATCTGTCAGTTCATGTGCATTCGCACGGAACAAAAGCATGTGGTCGGTAGGAGCATGCATTTGAGCCGTCCAACGTGCGTATGAAAATTCCAAATAATCCTTTACTTCTCGTCCAGTAAGTTGCATTACGTAGAGCATATTTTCGTAGCGATAAAGGTTAAACATATCGCGCACATGAATATCACCTTCGGGAATACTTGCGTCCATTGCTAATGGAGCGGCAAATGATATATCTGCTCCAGATATATCAAGTTGCATCTGATGAATAAAATCGATAAATGCTGAAGGACCAAAAAAGGCTGGTGTGCTCTGCATAGCAGCCGTACTACGACCGATACGTTTTGAAGTAAATTGGCGCACTGCTTCATATTGCGAAGCGAAGTGCTGCATAAAACCTGCATGAGGTTGCTGATTAAGTACCGAAACAACCTGTCCTTGCACCTTTTTATTAAGAACCTTTTTACCCTTGAGCGTAAGGGTTATGTCGGCCTGTGCCACTGCATGCGCATTGGCTGCAGGATTAAGCACAAGCACATCTTTCCCTTCTACATTGCGCACCAAACACTGGGCTTCACGATGGTCGTGTCCACAAAACACCACATCAAACCCTGGCACACGACGTGCCACTGCTACTGCTGCATGTTCGGCACGCGGTGTTGTAATGGTATCCGACCCTACACCTGAATGAAAGAGTCCTACTATAACATCTGCTTGGCGTTGCATCTCAGACATATAGTAACGAGCGATAGCTTCTTGGTCATCAAAACGAAGGTTGGTCCATAAATTTTGTGGCAACCACATGGGAATGCAAGGGGTAATCATGCCCAACACTGCTATGCGCACCCCTTGACGTTTCAGAATAGTGTAGGGTTTCCAATAGGGAGTACCCTTACGCACATCTATCACATTGGCACCCAACACTGGATAATGACACTGACTCACCCAACGGTCATACACAGCATGTCCTGTTTCCACATCATGGTTGCCCACCGTTGCTGCATCATAGTGCATATAATTGAGTACATCAGCGCAAAGGTGAGTTGACTTGGTATCTATGTAGTCGTAGTAATAGGCTGTGGGCTGACCTTGCAGAATATCGCCATTATCAAGCAGCACCACGCGGTCTTTGCCTTGCTTATGACGGAGTTTTTCAACATAGGTATAAACGCGTGCCAAACTACCCTCACCTGATTTTCCGTTTATAAAATCGTAGGGAAAGTAGTTACCATGTACATCGCTGGTTTCAAGCAGCGAAATAGTGACTTGGCGTTGCGCAAAGGCATATGTGGCAAGCATTAAAGCACTCAAAACAAAAAGTAGACGTTTCATTACTTACGAATATAGTTTACAAAATCATAGGCGAGATGGTTTTTCTCGTCAGGTTCGTGGTGTTCACGACTCTCCTCAGTCCACAACATAGCATCGTATGTGGGGAAAAAGGTGTCAGCCTCATCAGGCGTAGCATCTACATGGGTCAAGCAGAGGCGTTGCGCCAAAGGCAAAGCTGCAGCATACACGCTCTCCCCACCAATTACAAATACTTGGTCATCATTTTGGCAAGCTTGCAGTGCATCCTCAAATGAGTGGAACACCTCAATGTTGGGTGCAGTGTAATCAGCCTGACGGGTAATTACCACATTGCGACGATTGGGCAATGCGCCCTTGGGTAAAGACTCAAACGTTTTACGCCCCATAATGATGGTATGTCCTGTAGTAAGGTTCTTAAAATGTTTGAGGTCGGCAGGCAGATAGTAAAGCAGTTGTCCCTTGTTGCCAATAGCAGCATTAGCGGTGAGGGCACAAATAATAGAAAGTGTCATTGTGTGCTGATTTATTTGTTGATATTATGAAGTCGTCTAAACTTCGTCAGAAAAGTTTAGACGACTTCTATGTGCAAAGGTAAGCAGATATTTTGTAATTTTGCCGAAAATATTACGTTACGAATGAAACAATATCTCAATTTACTACAAGATATCCTGGACAATGGCACGGTAAAAGATGACCGCACAGGAACAGGAACGAAAAGCATTTTTGGACATCAGATGCGTTTTAACCTTGAAGAAGGTTTTCCGCTTATCACCACTAAAAAGCTCCATCTAAAATCTATTATCCACGAGTTGTTGTGGTTTTTGAAGGGCGATACGAATGTGCATTATTTGCAAGAGAATGGTGTGCGCATTTGGAACGAGTGGGCTGATGAGAATGGCGACTTAGGCCATGTTTATGGTTACCAATGGCGCTCATGGCCCGACTACAATGGTGGACACATTGACCAAATTAAGGAGGTTATTCGTCAAATCAAGGAAACGCCAAACTCTCGTCGCATCATTGTTTCTGCTTGGAACGTCGCCGATCTCGACAAAATGAATCTGCCCCCTTGCCACTTGCTTTTTCAGTTTTATGTAGCAGACGGACGTTTATCGCTGCAACTCTACCAACGCTCGGCAGACACTTTTCTCGGTGTTCCCTTTAACATCGCAAGCTATGCCTTGCTGTTGATGATGGTTGCACAGGTCACCGGACTTAAGGCGGGCGACTTTGTACATACTACTGGCGACACACACCTCTATTTAAATCACTTGGAACAAGCACGTTTACAACTAACACGCGAACCGCGACCACTACCTCGTATGGTTATCAACCCCGATGTGAAGGATTTGTTCGAGTTTAAATATGAGGACTTTAAACTTGAAGATTACGATCCATGGCCACATATTGCCGCAAAGGTGTCGGTATAAGTAGATTTTAAATATTGCGCTTATCAAAAATGGAATTACCCAAAGACTTCCTACACGAAATAGCTTTACTGTTAGGCAAGGATGAGGCTGACGCTTTGTGTCGTGCACTAACTGAGAGCCCAGTTCCTACCAGTGTACGCATCAACACGCTGAAGCGTCCCACTACCCTACCTGCTTCCACAGACTCGGAAGTTCCTTGGTGCGAAACGGGCGTATATCTGTCAGAACGACCTAAATTTACATACGACCCTATGCTACATGCAGGCTGTTACTATGTGCAAGAGGCGGCCTCCATGTTTATTGAACAAGCCTATCGCACCATTGCTGCCGACTTTGTACCACAGCGTTTGCTCGACCTTTGTGCTGCACCAGGTGGTAAGAGCACGCTTTGGCGAAGTTTATTGCCCACAGGAACATTGCTTGTAGCAAACGAACCTATTAGGCAACGCGCACAAGTGTTGGCTGAAAATCTCACCAAATGGGGACAGCCCGATGTGGTGTGTACTTCTGCCTACCCCGAGGAGTTTGCACCATTAGGCAGTTTCTTTGATGTTATTGCAACGGATGTGCCTTGCTCGGGTGAAGGCATGTTCCGTAAAGACGAAGGGGCTATCAACGAATGGTCTGCACAAGCTGTTGACACTTGTGCTGCACGTCAATGGGACATTGTGCAGTCTGTATGGCCCGCTCTACGCGAAGGAGGTTACTTAGTGTATAGCACTTGCACGTATAACCGACAGGAAAACGAAGACAATGTGCTGCGCATATGTCATGAATTAGGGGCTGAATTGGTGCCTATTGTTACGCAAAAAGATTGGGGCATTATGGGTGATACTACAGGACGCGAACTGCCCGTTTACCACTTTTTCCCCCATCACACAAAGGGCGAAGGATTATTCCTGGCTTTGCTGCGCAAAACTACTGCTGCACCTTTAATTAAAGAAAAGAAGAACAAAAAGCAACGTGTTGCCAAGCAACCGACCATTAAAGATGGTGCAGCTGTAGCAGATTGGTTAGAACATAGCAACGAGTTTAAACTGCTACGTACAGACGAAGCGCACATCATTGCCGTACGACAGTCCTTAGCCGACGACATACAACGCATTTGTGCCACAGTGCGTGCCTTAACAGCAGGTATTTTGTTGGTCGAAGAAAAAGGCAAAAAACTAATACCACAACATGCCTTAGCGCTCTCTACCGAAAGAGCTGTTAAGGCTTTTGCTACCGTGGAATTATCTACTGACGAAGCTTTGTCGTACTTGCGTCGTGAATCCATCACCCTACCCCCTGAAACTCCTCGTGGCTACGTTGTGGTTTGCCATAAGGGGCACGCCCTTGGTTTTGTAAACAATCTTGGCAATCGCGCCAACAATTTATACCCACAAGAGTGGAGAATTAGAAACTAAATGGAGAAGTCATCTAAACTTTTCTGACGAATATTCGATTTTAATGTCGAACAAATACAAAATCACGCGCCAGCCTTACCCCTGAAGGGATAAGACTGGCGCGTGATTTTATCTTAAGTGCACTGGCTTAGTCTATTCTACGCACCATTTCGCGGAAAATTTCTGCCATCAAAGGCTGAACAGCATTGGCTGCCTTTTGCACTTCTTCATGACTTACTTCAACCGCCTGACCTTCTACACCGAGGTCGGTGATAATGCTAATACCGAAACAACGAATGCCACAATGACGGGCTACAATAACCTCGGGAACTGTTGACATGCCTACAGCATCAGCACCCAAAATGTGGTACATTTTATATTCGGCAGGTGTTTCGAAAGTAGGACCTTGAGTGGCAAGGTATACACCTTCAACCGTGCGAATACCCTTTTCTTTTGCAATAGCACGTGCCATATCAAGGAACTCATGACTGTAAGCTTCGTGCATATCAGGGAAACGAGGACCTGTCGGGAAGTTTGGACCATGAAGCGGATGTTCGGGCATAAAGTTAATATGGTCTGTAATGAGCATCAAGTCGCCAATCTTGAAGTTTGGATTCATACCACCAGCAGCATTACTTACAAAAAGATTCTTAATACCCAATTCGTACATTACACGTACGGGGAAGGTTACCTGCTTCATGTTGTAACCTTCATAAAAATGAAAACGACCCTGAAGAGCCATTACATCTTTACCACCCAGACGGCCAAAAATGAGTTTACCATTATGACCTTCTACCGTACTTATGGGGAAGTTAGGGATGTCTTGATACGGAAATTCGTCTACTATGTCTATTTCCTCCGCTAAGTGTCCAAGTCCTGTACCCAAGACAATAGCTGTGCGAGGACGCATCTGCGTGTGTTCTTTAATCCACGCTGCAGTTTCTTTGATTTGTTCTAACATAATGTAAGATGGTTTGGTTGAAAGTGTTTATATCTTCGTTGTTTGCAGCCGACAGTTTAACCGTTATCGGCTGCACAACCATATTTTCAGTAAGCGTTTGAGGCAATAATTCATGAATAGCTATAAGTCGCTCTTGGTCTTTTTGGGTAGTTACGGCTAAAGTGCAAGCGTGTTCACTCCACAACCGACTGATGCGTTGCGCATCGACAGCTTGAAAGTTGTGATGGTCACGAAATTCTGCCAACACTACTTCGGCTCCTTGCGCACGCAAATGGTTCACTAAAGGTTGTGGATTAGCAATGGCTGCAATGAGCAAAACCTTGGCATGTTTTTTTAATAAGGCATTGGAGGTTGTTACGCCAACATTCAAAGCCTCAGCAGATGCTGACGGAACCATTAAAGGTTGCAAGGGCGCATACACTATTTCACTATAATATAAATGCTGATGCGGAGCCACCTTTAATGGGGGACGCTTGCAGCCTTCGCACTTCGTTACCACCACCACTTGTGCTCTTTGAGCTGCCGCTGCCGGTTCACGCAGTCTGCCCCATGGCAGCAAATGATCTTGCGTGTAAAGCCGATGCGAGTCGGTAAGTAACACATTAAGACCAGCCTTCACATAACGATGTTGATAAGCATCATCCAATACTATCACATCAACCTCAGAATGGTCCTTTAATAACTGCTGGATGCCTATGACACGTTTTTCGCACACGGCAACAATGGCAAACGGACAATTCTGCAACACCTGATAAGGTTCATCGCCTATTTCGCGAGCCGTGGTTTGCGCATTTGCCAATACATAACCTTTAGTTTTACGTCCATAGCCACGCGACAACATTGCCACACGATAACCTTCGGTATGAAGCATCTTTAGCAAATACTCCACATGAGGGGTTTTGCCCGTTCCACCTACTGCTAAATTGCCAACGCAAATTACAGGAAGTTTAAACGAGGTTTGCTTATATACCCCACATGCAAAGAGTATAGAACGTATGCCCACCACCATGCCCCATAAAAGGGAGAGAGGCATGGTGATGAGAATAGAAATACGCTTTATAATTGCTAAAACAACTTTCACGATTACTCTGAATATTACCAGATAATTTATTTGAGATTAGGCACGTAGAATACGCGAGCTTGCAAGCAACTCTGTGCATTTGCGCCTTTGAGTGAACTAACAAAACGAAGAGGTGCATAGTATTCGCCAAGTGCCGCTTGCATTTTCTCTTCCATATAATCGCGCTTAATCGTAGCATCCATAAATTGATCAATCCACGAAACCTTAGCAGGATAAGGCATCACATTGTAAGATTGGAGTTTGGCACGTTGCGAAGCAATGGCAATGGCATCATCGAGCGAACCCAATTTATCGACCAACTTAATGGCAAGTGCCTGATTACCTGTCCACACGCGACCTTGACCAATGCGGTCAACCTGTTCGGGCGTCATGTGTCTACCTGCAGCAACACGACTTATAAACTGCTTGTAGCCACGATTTACGTAATTCTGCATCGCGTTAGCCTCGTCTGCATTAAAGGGACGACCCATCGCACCAAAGTCTGACGACTTATTAGTTTTCACTACATCAAAGTGCAAACCAAGTTTTTCAGTCATCAAGCCACTCATGTCAGGAATCATACCGAAGATGCCAATACTACCCGTGAGGGTTGTGGGTTCAGCCACAATGTAATCGGCACCACACGACATGTAGTAACCACCCGAAGCTGCCATACCACTCATTGACACCACCACGGGCTTTTTCATTTTAAGCAACTGCACAGCACGCCACATTTGTTCTGAAGCATAAGCACTACCACCGCCTGAGTTTATGCGCAATACCACAGCCTTCACATCATCGTCGTTGGCAAATTGGTCAAGATCTTGCACAACCTTTGAGCCTACAATGTATTGTCCGTTATCGGTTAAACTATTTGAGGCTACTTGGTCAACAATGTCGCCTTGTGCATAATACACCGCAATGGTACCATCTGCACTCTTACCCTCATCGAGTTTTGCGAGTTGGTCAGGCGAAATAAAGTTTACCTTATCTTGCTTACTCAGCGCACGCAGTTGAGCACGAACACCATCGGCATACACCAAAGCATCAGCCAAGTGGTTCGTTACATACTGCTTAGGTTCGGCAAAAGTAGCATAATTATCGGCATAGGCATTCAGACTTTCCACACTGATTTTGCGCGAAGCTGCCACATCTTTGCACACGTTTTTCCAAATATCACCCACAAAAGCACTTACTTGCTCGCGGTTCGCATCGCTCATGCTGGTAAGTATAAAGGGTTCTACCGCACTTTTATAAGTACCCACCTTAAACACCTGCATTTTTACACCCACCTTTTTAAGCAAGTCGGTGTAGAAAATGGGTTGTGAGGCAATGCCATGCCAAGCAATCATGCCATTGGGGTTAATAAGCAATTTATCTGCCACCGAAGCCACGTAGTAAGAGCCTTGTTCATAGTTATCGCCATAAGCCAACACAAACTTCTTGCTTTTCTTAAAGTCGAGCAAGGCACGGCGCAGCTCTTGTGCTGTGGCATAGTCGGCAGACAAAGCGCCTCCTTCCAAATAAATACCACTGATGTTCTTGTTGTCTTTTGCCACCTTTATAGCTTTAAGAATGTCGTCGAGTCCTTGAGTCTTTGCCACATCACTGTTAAGAAGGTTGGTAAAAGGATTATCAACAGTTCGTTCGTTGATGCTTCCGTTCAGCGAGATACGCAACACGGTACCCTCCTTTACCGATGGTTTTGCGCTATCGGCAGCAATGATAATACCCATCATCACAAAGCTAAAAATGCTTACTACAGCACCTAAGCAAAGCATGCCCACTATAGTGGCCAATACATACTTAAAAAATTGTTTCATCTGTTTATTCTTTTAGATATTGTTGCAAATCAAACGTTTTAACGCATTTTTGACGTAAAAAGAGAAGTATTTGCTACAATCTTATTTTTCAAAATCAATGTCCACCTCCACAGGGCAATGGTCTGAACCCAATATTTCAGTGTGGATTTTAGCGTCTGTCAATTTGTCTTGCAAACAATTTGAAGTTAAGAAATAGTCAATGCGCCACCCTGCATTCTTCTCACGTGCACGGAAGCGATAAGACCACCAAGAATATACGCCTTCCAATGTAGGATTAAAGAAACGGAAGGTATCCGTAAACCCAGCGTCAAGCAATTCGCTGAACTTAGCACGTTCCTCGTCTGTAAAACCAGCGTTCTTGCGATTGGTCTTGGGGTTTTTCAAGTCTATTTCTTGATGCGCCACATTTAAGTCACCACACACCACCACGGGCTTTTTTGCATCTAATTGCTTCAGATAATCCCTAAAAGCATCATCCCATGTCATGCGATAATCTAACCTGCGCAATCCATCTTGCGAATTAGGCGTATATACAGTTATTAAATAGAAGTTGGGCATCTCAAGCGTAATGACACGTCCTTCATGATCGTGTTCTTCAATACCCAGTCCATAGGAAACTGATAAAGGCTCATGCTTGCTAAAAATAGCAGTACCCGAGTATCCCTTTTTCTCAGCCGAATTCCAATAAGACTTATAACCATCAAATTCAATATCTAATTGATGGGGCTGCATTTTAGTTTCCTGCAAACAGAAAAAATCAGCATTCAGTTCAGCAAAAGCCTCTCTAAAACCTTTTCCATCGCATGCACGCAACCCATTTACATTCCAAGAGATAAATTTCATTTATTCTAAAAATTTATGATACTATGATGTGCGAAGATAGCAACTTATCTTGATACGAAACGCCATATCGCATTTTTTTCTTAACTTTGCACCATTATTTTTATAAAGAGACCCACATGAAACATATATATGCGCTGTTAGCATTCGTCTTTGCAAGTATTTTTGCTGCAAATGCGCAGCCTCAGTTACAATTTGATCAAACCACACAAGAACTTGGCACCGTGTTGTGGCACACCCCTCGTACGGCAACTTTTAAAGTAACCAACAAAGGCACACAAGACCTTATTATTACCAATGTGCGCACAGACTGCGGTTGCACCAATGCCGAATGGACCTCTACACCGATTGGTCCTGGTGGCACTGGCATAATTAAAGCTACTTACGATGCCGAAATGCTTGGGCATTTTAACAAGGGTTTGGCTGTTTACACCAATTTAGATGCACAACCTCACTACCTTAAATTGGTAGGTGTGGTTTCTATGACAAACAACGAACCTACTACTGAATATCCCTATAAAATTGGTGACTACTATCTTAGTACGGATGATGTAGAATTCGATGATGTTAATCGGGGTGACTCTCCCACCTTTGTGCTTTCTATCATGAACAGCAGCAAGCACTCTTATCGTCCTGAACTGATGCACTTGCCCAAATATCTCACAGCACATGCCGACCCTGAGGTTATTCGTCCAGGACGTGTAGGTCGTGTGTTACTTACCCTTAACAGTGGTGAGCTTCACAACATGGGATTGACGCAAACCAGCATTTATTTAAGCCGATTTATGGGCGACCGTGTAAGCAAAGAAACCGAAATCAATGTATCTGCCACGTTGTTACCCGACTTCTACGACACGCCCTTGCAACAATCATTAGCTCCTATCGCACAACTCGACAGCACGCATATTGACTTAGGCTCTCTTGGCAAGAAAAAGAAGGTGTCAGGACAAATTCTTATCAAGAACACAGGCAAAACGCCTTTAGTCATCAGTGCTTTACAGGTGTACAACCCTGGCATTAGCGTAAGTCTCAACAAGCGCCGCATCAATCCAGGTGACACCGAAAAATTGAAGATTTCTGTAAATGCCACCACATCTTATTTCAAAGGTCGTCGTCGCGTTCTGCTCATTACCAACGATCCTAACCACTCTAAGATTGTGGTAGATGTTATTGTTAAGAAATAACGTTACTAAAGCATGAATAACCTACAAACGTACTTATTCACCGCTGAACATCAAGTTTTTGGTGCAATAAATTTGGACTTTTCATAAAATGTTCGTAATTTTGCACCGCAATCGGAAAGTAGCGCAGTTGGTAGCGCACTACGTTCGGGACGTAGGGGTCGGGCGTTCGAGTCGCCTCTTTCCGACAAAAGATTATAAATTAAAACCGAGATAATTTTTATCTCGGTTTTTCTTTTTTGTACAAAAGGCAACCCATGAGCCAAAGGTCGCCTCTTTCCGACAAAGTTAAAACCGAGATATTTTTTATCTCGGTTTTTTTTATGAACAAAAGGCAAAATTAAAACCGAGATATATTTCATCTCGGTTTTTTCTTTTTTGTACCTTTGCCACAACTTTTCTTTCTACACCACCTTATGAAAAAAATTGTACTTTACCTATTATGTGCAGTTGCAATCGGGATGACTGTGGCTTGCAGCACAAAACATAAAGCATACCATATCGGTGTGGCACAAAATTCAGACGATGCGTGGCATCAACAAATGAATAGGGAAATGAAACGCGAAGCTTCATTCCATAAGCGCAACGTTGAACTCGATTTTCGGAGTAGCCCAATGGATGGACAACTGCAAAAGGCACAAATTGACAGTATGCTGAAAAAAGGCATCGATTTGCTTGTGGTTTCTCCTTGCGACTCCGTTTTAATTGACTCTCAAATTCAGTCTATTATAAAGCGTGGCATCCCCGTTGTTGTGCTCGGACAAGAAGTGGCAACCAAGCACTATACCACCCTTATAGATTTCAACAACTATGAATTAGGACGCGATATAGGCTCGTATGTTGTGCACACACTCAATGGCAAAGGCACCATAATGGAACTTATGGGCGATGTTAAAGGTAATGCAGCGCAACAACGACACGAGGGTTTACATGATATACTAAAAACTGCCCCCAATGTAAAAGTCATTGCACAATGTCGTGTGGGTTGGGAAGGACCACGCCTTGAAGCACAACTCGACTCGCTGTTCAACACAGACATTATGCCCGACATCATCATAGCACCCAATGACCGCACGGGAGTGCGCATAAATGATTTTACAAAAAAACGTCACCTTAAACACATCGACGTGATTGGGGTAGATGGGCTGAATGTACCTGATGGTGGGTTGCACAATGTGGAACAAGGCAAACTCTCGGCTACCTTTGTTTATCAAACGGGTGGAGACAAAGCCATACAATGCGCTATGCAAATTTTGCAGAATGAACCTTACCAACGCATTACGGCCCTTAAACCAGCCATTATCAATGCTACAACCATGCGCGTGTTCCGCATGCAGATTGACCAAATGGAAGAGAAAGACCGTCGCATTGTGCAAATGGACTCGATAATCGACAAATCGCTCTCTAAAAATGCTATGCAGCACATGCTTCTCCTAGCAAGTGCCATTATCATTTTTCTCATTGGCATAACTTTGGTTATTGGCATTCGTGCCTACTACGTGAGCATGCACCGCAATAAGATACTCGACCATCAAAAGCGTAAACTCGAGGAACAACACAAGCAATTGGTGTCTATTACGCACGACCTTGAAAAAAAGACCCAAGAACTTGAAGAGAGCACTCGCCAAAAGTTGAGTTACTTTACCGAGGTGTCACACGACTTGCGTACACCCCTTACGTTAATATCTGCTCCCATTGAGCAATTATGCAATGCCCCTAATCTCACACCCGAGCAATGCAGCATGCTCTACATGGTTAAAACCAACACACACACTTTGCTGCGTTTAGTAGGACAGATGCTTAATTTCAGAAAATTCGAAGAGGGAAAACTCCATCTCACACCTACTCGCGTACGTATTGACCAAGCGCTTATGGGATGGTGCGACTCATTTCGCGCCATTGCGAACAAAAAACTAATTCGCTACAAAATAAACTTTGCACAACCCTCCCACCCCGACTTGCTTCGTTGCACAATCGACCGTTCAAAAATGGAGAGTGTGGTGTATAACCTCCTTTCAAATGCTTTTAAATACACGCCCGAAGGGGGAAGTATTGAGGTGAATGCTCACATTGAAGCCCAAACTACACCCAACGAGTTTGTACTTGTTATTCAAGACACTGGTAAAGGCATTGCTGCTGAAAAGCTCCCTCACATCTTCGAACAATTCTATCAAGCAGATGTTAGTCACGATGGATCGGGCATAGGACTTGCCATTGTGAAAATATTTGTAGAGTTGCATGGTGGAAGTATACACGTTGAAAGTATGTTAGGCAAAGGTACACGATTTACCGTGCGCATTCCATGTACACAACCCACAACTCAGGAAAACCCATTGGTAAACGAGGAGGAGAATAATGAAAATTCCCCATCGATAACTTCAACCCCTGTGTTACCACATGCAGACAATGTCCCTGTGCCTAACCCCAAATTACCCAAGGTCCTAATTATTGATGACAATGAAGATATACGCAGCTACCTAACCTTACTACTTAAGGAGAAATATGAGGTAACTTGTGCAGCCAATGGTCAAGAAGGTTTGCAAAAGGCTTTGCGCCTTGTGCCCGACGCTATTGTCTGCGATGTTATGATGCCCGAAATGAATGGTTGGGAGCTATGTAAACATTTAAAAGGCAATGAACACACCGCTCAAATTCCAGTGATGTTGCTTACCGCTTGTTCACTCGACGAGCAACGCATTAAGGGTTTGGAATGCGGAGCAGACTCTTACCTTTCAAAACCATTTAGCCCAGAAGTTTTCTGTGTACAGCTAAAGAGCCTTATAGCCAATCGCCAAAGGCTACGCGACTATTTCAACAACAAGTCGATGCTCATAACACCCAATTTAGAGAGTATCGACAAAGACTTTATGCAACAGTTGTTACAATGTATTGGCGAGGGGATGCACGATTTTGATTTTTCTGTTGAGAAGTTAGCAGGCATTATGGGTATGGATCGCACCCAACTTTATCGCAAAGTAAAAAGTTTAACAGGCACCACCCCAATTGAACTTTTACGTGTTGAACGTTTAAAGAAAGCTGCTGAATTGCTCACACGCACCGATTTAAATGTATCGCAAATAGCATACGAAGTTGGTTTTACCACTCCCAACTACCTTACGCGGTGTTTCAAAGAATATTTTAATATGACCCCCATAGAGTATAAAGAGCGGAAGAAAGGGGTTCAATAATATAAAATGTACAATGTATAATGGAGCATGCCTTACACACATTTTACATTTTACATTGTACATTTTACATTATACATTATACTTATTCTTTATCTTTGCAACATGAAGCAAAACAAAGCAATAAAGAAAATAGCAAAATGGATTAGCATTGCGGTGGTTACCCCCATCGTGCTCTTTTTGGTGCTCGCCATTATGCTTTATATACCACCCATCCAAAACTTTGCAGTGCATCGCGTGGCAACCTACCTGTCAGAAAAGATGGAAATGCAAATCAGCATCAACAAGGTGCGACTTGCCTTTCCACTTGACTTGGCAGTACACCGCATGACTGCTATAGAAAAAGGTGACACACTCATCCATGCAAACCACGTAAGACTCAACGTGAAGTTGCTTCCCCTCTTTCAAGGACGTGCCGACATAGAGGGGGTAGAAGTGTATGGACTAAAACTCGACACCAAAAGCTACATCTCTGACACACACATTGTGGGTACTGCTGAAGAACTCACAGCCTCTGCACATGGCGTGGATTGGCAAAAAGAAATTGTGAATGTTAACCACGTAAAGCTTCGCAATGCCGACGTAAACGTAGTGCTAAGCGACACAGCTCAAAAAGACACAACCCAAAGTAAAGCAAAATGGAATATTGGTGTAGCGAAAGCTGACATCGAAAATTCTAAAGTACACTTGCAAATGCCTGGCGACTCCATGCGTATTTTTGCCAACATCGGCAAAGCAGCTTTGCGTGGTGGCATTTTTGATATCGGGAAAAACTATTATGCAGTAAAACGCTTCAACCTACAGCGTTCCGCAGCCAACTACGATTTACCCTACATCCCCCCCGTAAGCGGAATGGATGTAAACCATTTGGCTTTAACACACCTTTCGGCACGCATCGACACATTGAGCTATAATGCCGATGGCGTGTTGCGTGTGGGAGTTCGCAATCTTACACTCAAAGAAAAATGCGGACTACACGTCACCCACCTTTTAGGTAGCATCTATATGGATTCTACCCAACTCCGTGTGCCTAAACTACAACTGCACACCACAGCCTCACGCATCCATGCAGCTGTTGCCTTCAACTTTTGCGCATTGCGTGCCAACAAGGGTGGACATTGCCAGGCAAAGTTAGATGCTGAGATAGGCTACAAGGATATAGCCAACCTCAGCGTGGGATATGTTGACAAAAAATATTTGCGCGTATTCACCCACCAACCCCTCATAGTTAAGAGTGAAGTAAGCGGAAACATCGACCATTTGCGCATGGGCAAACTCACAGTGAACTTACCTGGTGTAGCCCACCTCAGCGCAAACGGACACATTAACTATGCACTCAATAATTGGCGCAACGCACGTTTCAACTTTAACCTACGCACACAACACATGGCTGCAGTGCAACAACTGTTGCCCAAACGTGTGCAGCAAACCCTACACATCCCCAATGGCATAGCAGCACGCGGTTCTGTTACATTGAATGGCAATAATTACGCAGCCAACCTAAACGCTACATGTGGAAAAGGAGCGTTAGCAGCAAAGGCAAAAATCAATACACAAAGCCAGGCTTATCAACTGCAAGCCCGCGCCAATCGCTTCCCCATTGCTCACATTGTGCGCGGTATACCTGTGGGTCCTTTTTCTGGGAGTATACAAGCTACGGGACGTCATTTTGATGTGCTTTCTGCCTATGCCACACTTCGTGCCAACCTGCGTGCAGAAGCCCTGCAATATGACCGTTACGACCTGAGTGGACTTCATTTGGAGGCAAACCTACACGGTGGACGTGCTTGGGCTGACATAAATATGAACAACCCCTTGCTGCAAATGAATGGCAACCTCGAGGCATTGATTCATGCCCATGCATACGATGCAAAACTCAACCTATCCATTCCACACATCAACTTACAACGCTTGGGATTGATAACAGACACATTGGCGTTAGGCACAGACCTCGACTTACATTTTAGAACCAACCAAAAGCTAACCGCATACAGCCTCAACGGTAGCCTACGTAACAACCACATCATAACCCCCAAGATACATGCCCAAGCCAAAGACATTTACTTAGACTTTGGCACCAACCGCGACACCACAACAGCCATGCTCTCGGCAGGCGACTTATATCTTAATTTAGGCGCCAAGGGCGATGTACCCTATCTTACAAGGCATATCACCCATTTTGCTACCGAGCTAAACAAAGAACTACAAAGCTACAACCTTGACCAGGAAAAGCTAAAGACCATTTTACCCCACATCAATCTGAAGCTACGCGCCGGGCAAGACAATCCGCTTTACAACTTAGCACACCTAAAAGGCTACACCTTTAACTCTGCCTACGTTGACCTATGTGCCAATCCCACCATAGGCATGACAGGCGATGCGCGCATGGGATCTATTCAAGTAGGTGCTCTTTTGCTCGACACGGTAGACATGCACATTTTTCAAGACTCAACCGGTGTGCAAATGGCAGGATGGGTCAAGAACAATCGCAAAAACCCCAATCCGCTTGAAGTCCGCCTCAAGTCCTATCTAATGAAAGCAGGTGCAGGTGCCGAACTGAGCTATTACGACCGCACAGGACGTTGTGGAGTAAACTTAGGCTTGCAAGCCTCATTGCAAGACCATGGCATCAACATCACACTTTCTCCGCACAATCCCGTGTTGGCATACCGCAAATTCACCGTGAACCCTAACAACTATGTGTTTATTGACAAAAACAACTTTGTGCGTGCCAACTTAAACCTATTAGCCGACGATGGAACAGGTTTGAAAATTTATGGTGAGCCAAAAGACTCAGTGAACGATATCACCGTGAGTGTAAATCAACTGAATCTGAATGAACTCACCACAGCTATGCCTTACATGCCCAATTTAAGCGGAATGCTGAGTGGCGATATTCACGTAACCGAAGATCACAACACACAGCAACTCTCAGCCATGGCGTCGTTGCAAGCCGATGGTTTTAAATACGAAGACACACCCTTAGGCAACATAGGCATTGATGCACTGTATCTGCCCAAGACCGGGGGCGAACACCATGCCTCAGTTTTTATTAACTCGAACAACGAGGAGGTATTGGTTTGCAACGGCACCTACTTCGACCGCGATGGAGGTATGTTCAAGGGCGATGCGCAGTTACACGACTTTCCTCTGCAACTGCTTAATGGTTTTATGAGTGGAACGGATGTAGCACTAAAGGGTATAGCAGGTGGAGAACTCGCATTAAGCGGTTCAATTAGCAAACCCGAAATCAATGGTTCGCTCGACTTAGATAGCACCCACATCTACTCAGACGTCTATGGCTTTGACTTCTTAACCGATGAGCGTGCCTTGAAAATAGAGAACAGTCGGCTCATCTTCGATAACTACAACCTTTATTCCACAGGTAAAAACCCTTTGGTACTGAACGGTGTGTTCGACATGTCAAACTTTGAGCACATGCGCATGGACTTCACCATGAAGGCAAACAACTTTGAGCTGATTAACACACGTAAAAAGGCGAAGTCAATGGTATTCGGCAAGGTTTATGCCAACTACAATGGCACCCTAAAAGGCACAACCAACGACCTCGCCATCAAGGGCAAACTCGAGGTGCTCGACCGCACGGATGTTACCTACGTGCTCAAAGATTCCCCCCTCTCGGTTGACGACCGACTACACGACTTGGTGCAATTTACAGACTTCAACGACTCCACCAACATTCATGAAAAAATAGTGGCGCCCACCACAGGCGTAGACATCACATTAGGCATCTCAATTAGCGATGCAGCTATTTTTCACTGCAACCTAAGCGAAGACGGACAAAGCTATGTGAAGTTAGAAGGGGGTGGAAACCTAACGCTACGCCTAACGCAACAAGGCGAAATGCGAATGACAGGGCGTTTCACCACAAACAGTGGTGAAATGAAATATCAACTCCCCATCATTCCACTCAAGACTTTCCAATTGGTACAAGGATCGTATGTAGAATTTACGGGCGATGTGATGAATCCAACCCTAAACATTGCAGCCAAAGAGCGTACCAAAGCCGTGGTGACAGAGAACGACCGTCAGCGTTCTGTTGCCTTCGACGTAGGTGTAAAAATTACCCAACCGCTCAATAACATGGGATTGGAGTTTACCATTGAGGCACCCGAAGATTTGAACATCCAAAACCAATTGGCTACCATGTCTACCGAACAACGCGGCAAAACAGCTGTAACCCTAATGGCAACTGGCATGTATATGACCGACGAAACCATGCTTTCAGGTTCAGGTTTCCAAGCTAACAATGCACTCAACGCTTTCTTGCAAAGCGAAATTCAAAACATTGCAGGTTCGGCACTCAAAACCATCGACATCAATTTGGGTGTAGAGAGTGGAACCTCCAACCTTGGAACATCCACCACCGACTACTCCTTCCAATTTGCCAAGCGCTTTTGGGGCAACCGCATTAGCGTAATTATTGGCGGAAAAGTGTCTACAGGCTCAGATGCTCAAAACTCTGCCGAAAGTTTCATCAACAACGTGTCGGTTGAATATCGTCTGGACCAAGGTGCAACACGCTATGTTAAAGTGTTCTACGACCGCAACACACAAGACCCTCTCGAAGGACAACTCACCAAGACAGGAGTCGGCCTTGTGTTGCGACGCAAAACCGACCGTTTAGGCGAACTGTTTATTTTCAAAAAGAAACGCGCGCTGAAAAAGCAATAGTACCTAACCCAGGACAACACCTGGGGGTATTTATGGACATTCAAAAAAATTAATTCATGAACATTTATGGCTCATTGATGGACATTTTTGACTAAAAAAACATTTATGTCGAAAGAAACAAAGTAACACCCAACACATCATGCGCATTCATATTCTCTATTTTTCAGTAATATCTATAGCAGCACTGCTCACAGCATGTTCCACCACACGCGCTATCCCCGACGATGAGCAGCTATACACAGGCATAAAAGCCATCACCTATGCCGACAACCCTGCAGCCATGCGCAAACAGCGAAAAGACACCACAGGCGTTATTACGGCTGTGGCTGATGCGCTAACCAAAATCAATCAAATAATTGAGGGAAAAACCACCCTAAACGCAGACTCGCTACCATTGAGCACAAAGCCCCAAGCACTCACTAAAGAAGAAAAAAAAGCACTGCGAGCGTCACAAAAAAAAAATGAGCAAGACTTTGCCACTGCCAAAGCCGAGGTCGACGCCGTGTTAGCTTATCCACCCAACAATGCCATTTTTGGTTCATCGTCTGTAAGTTGGCCTTGGAAAATTGGACTTTGGGTACATAACGGACTCTACGATTCAAAAGGCGCTGTGGGCAAATGGATTTATAAAACATTTGGCACCGACCCCGTGCTAATCAGTCAAGTAAGTCCTGAAATGCGTGCAAAAGTGGCAACAAACACACTCCACAACTATGGTTACTTTCACGGCAAAGTTGCCTATAACGTGCTCACCCACAAACGCAACAAGCAGAAAGCACAAGTAGCCTACAACGTACGAGCCGGACAGCTTTACCGCCTCGACTCCATAGTCTACAAAGACTATCCCGAAGACATGTTTAGTGTCATTCGCTACTTCCACAACCAGCGCCTGCTCAAAACGGGCGACGCCTTTAGCGTTGTCACCTTGTCGAACGAACAAGCACGCATCGAAAACATTCTGCGCGAGCATGGTTTTTACTATTACGCAACCAACATGACAACGTTTCGGGCCGACACCCTTCAACGCAAAAACCACGTGCAGCTACAAGTAATGCCCTCAGCCAACATGACGCCCAAAGCCCAACATCGCTGGCGAATAGGACACATCTACATTAACCTGCGCAACTACGAGGGCGAACCACTCGACACGCAAATCGTAACTCCCAACATCACCTACAACTTTGCCAAGAAACACATTCCCCTACGCACCCATGTGTGGCAACGCTCCATCGTGCACACCCAAGGCGACTTATACCGCATCTCACACCAAAACCAAACCATGGCAAAGTTAGGGCAGTTGGGCGTTCTGAGCCAAATGGACATCAACTACGTGCCACGCGACACCACTGCCACAGCCGACACGCTCGATGTCGTTCTATCTGCCATAATGGATAAACTCTACGACTCAACGTTCGAGATGAACGCCACCCTAAAGAGCAACCAACAAGTAGGCCCAGGCATCTCCTACGAACTATCAAAACGCAATGCCTTTCGGGGAGCAGAGAAAGTGTCGTTTAAAATTTTTGGATCCTACGAGTGGCAGACGGGTAAAAACACAGGCGGTCGCAATGCACTGCTCAACTCCTATGAACTTGGCACACAGTTAGCATTTAAGTTTCCACGCTTCATCGTTCCAGGCATCAGTCGCCAGCGCGGACGCCGTTATCAAGCCACCACCCAATTTGCCATGGACGCCGACTGGAAAAACCGCTCCAAGTTCTTCAACATGGTAACCATCGGGCTTAGTGGCAACTATCATTGGTACAAACGCGAAACCTCGCAGCACAGCCTCACCTTCTTTAGTCTCGACTTCGACCGCCTGAACCACACCACCGCCACATTCGACTCCATCATGACAGCGAACCCCGCACTCTACATCTCCATGCGCAATCAGTTCATCCCCTCGCTGTCGTACACCTTCACCTATCAAAGTCGCTCATGGCGAACCAACCCTTGGTGGGCACAATTCAGCATAAAAGAGGCGGGCAACCTCACCTCGTCCATCTACGCCATCGGTGGCAAAGGCTTTAACCGTCGCTACAAAGAGCTGCTTGGCAACCCATTTGCACAATTCATAAAAGTAACTGCCGAGCTGCACAAAAAATATCGCCTCACCCCGAGCACCTATTTAGCAACACGCCTATTTGGTGGCGTCATTTACAGCTACGGCAATAGCACCTCAGCCCCCTATGCCGAGCAGTTTTATGTGGGTGGAGCCAATAGCGTGCGAGCCTTTACCGTGCGCACAATAGGACCAGGAGCTTATCGTCCTGCTAACACCAAATATTCCTACATGGATCAAACGGGCGACCTTAAACTCGAAGGAAACATTGAGCTGCGCACCCATCTGTTTGGCGACCTCCATGCTGCCCTGTTCTTAGATGCGGGCAATGTGTGGACACTACGCAACGACGCCATGCGCCCTGGTTCGCAAATCACGCTTTCTACGCTCAAGAACATTGCCCTAGGCACAGGTGCGGGCATTCGCTACGACCTCGACTTCTTGGTGCTTCGCTTCGATGTGGGCATAGCCTTGCATGCTCCCTACACCACTACAAAACCAGGCTTCTACAACATCGAACGGTTTAAAGATGGTTTAGGGCTACACTTCGCTATTGGATATCCGTTTTAAAAGACTGATTCTTGGGGATGAGGCAAAATCCGCAAGTTTTTCTGCACGGCATTTGATAGAACCATCAGCATCCCCCAACCTTATAGATACAAAAAATACATCAATTGGATTATTAAAATCTTAGTATATAAAGGATTGCGTATTTTGAACACCCTACCTAACGGGGTGAGGCTGGCGCATCATAATACATTGATGATTCCATCAAATATCATGCAGAAAAAAAGTTGTCAACTTCCCCATGAGAAAGTTGGCAACTTTTTTGTTTTTGTTTATGTTTCTGATTTTACTTCATTTCCTTCACCAAATAAATTTGTGTGGGAAGGTGGTCGGAGTAGCCATTGAGCCATACGCCTGCTGCATGCGTACGGAGCGGACTGCCCTTGAATTTGCCATCTTGCTGAAATAGATAGTCGCGCATGAAAATGGCATGCTGATAGTACTTGAGTGTGGTGCGATCAGTGCCTACAAGATTGCCACTCAGCACTATTTGGTCGAAAAGGTTCCACTTGCCATTGTAGAGCAAGGTGCCCTGTCCGACTTTGTAAAGTGTGTTGTACCAAGGGTTGTACATGTCCTCGGCACCCTTCACATCCTTAATCTCGCTCTTGCAACCAAGCTGCACGGTCATGCTCTTATTTCCGGGGTCGTCGTTCATATCACCCATAATGATAACCTTTGAGCCGGGTTCGCTCTTCATGAGAGCATCTTTTAATTGACGCACTTGCCAACCTGCACGCTGACGTACTTCGTCGCCTGCTGCACGCGAGGGCCAGTGATTCACAATGAAGAACATCTTTTCGCCTGCCAATTTTCCTTCCATTACAAGGAAGCCACGAGTGATGTGGGTGGTGTCGCCTTGCAAACCTTCAATGGCTTGCACCTTACCATTATTGTCTACCTTAAAACCAACCATAGGGTCGTCAATATTACCTGATGGACCGTAGTTATATTCTACGCAGAAATAACGTTCCATGTCGAAGAAACGAGGATTATAGAAAAATCCACACTCTACACCACGACGATCGTAGCTGGGCACATTGACATATTTGTAGCCACGTTTGGCAAGGCTGGGTTGTTTAAGCAAATCGACGAGCACATTGCTGTTTTCAATTTCTGAAACACCAATCACGGCTGCACCCATCGGCAACTTGTCAGTACAAAGTTCGCTCAACACACGACTCATGTTGTGCAATTTGGCTTCATACTTCATTTTGCCCCACTTCATGGTACCATTGGGCAAAAACTCATAATCGTTTTTACCTGCGTCGTGCAAGGTGTCGAAAAGGTTTTCGAGATTGTAAAAAGCTACACCATACAAAGCATAGCGTTTTTGCTGCGCAGCCTCGTTGCGAGTGGTGAACGAGGTAAGCGTGGTTAGCGCTAAAAGGAAGAGCGCAAACGATAGAATTGTTTTTCGCATAATGTGTATGTTGGATTGATTTGCGTGCAAATTTCAAAAAAAAAAACGACATTTCCCAATAAAATATCAGTGGAGTATGCAAAATTCACAGTTTCGTAAAACAAACCTTTATTTTTTTGTCTACCTTTGCAGCGAATAAGAATATATAAGAGTTATAAGTCATTGCATAATTTTTTAACCATGAATGTGCGTGGGTTATGACTCATAAACCAATTAACTACATGACAAAAGGTGTAAAACTTACAGCAGCTGCCTTGCTCATGGCTACGGGTGCTTGGGCACAAGCTCCTGCCGACAGCTTGAGCCTTGACAACTCGGACTTCACTTTTACCGAGTCGCAGCTCGATGACGATAATGATGCCTCGCAAGCGGTTTCTACTATCGTTGGTGCCAAGAGTGACCCTTACAACTCGGAGGTGGGCTATTTGTTTAGCCCTATGCGCTTCCGTGTGCGCGGTTACGACAACATGTATAGCAACTACTACATCAATGGGTTGCAGCTTAACGACCTTGAACTGGGAAGGTTTGGCTACAGCATGATTGGTGGTATGAACGATGCTACGCGTAACCAAGAGGGTGTAACTGCTTACGACTTTAACCGCTTTGGTGTGGCTGGCATTGGTGGTGCTACAAGTGTGAATGCACGTGCCAGCCAGTTTGCTGCAGGTAACAAATTGACGCTTTCGGGCTGTAACCGCAATTATGTGGCTCGTGGTATGTTTACGCATGCCACTGGTTTGCTCCCCTCGGGATGGGCATTTGCTGCTTTGGTGGGTTATCGTTGGGCTAACGAGGGTGTTATTGAGGGTACTTTCTACAACTCGCTCTCTTACTTCCTTTCTGCCGAAAAACGCTTTGGTAAGAAGCATGCACTTTCACTCGTTACCTTTGGTTCGCCCACTGAACGTGGACAGCAAGGAGCCTCGACTGAGGAGGCTTACTGGCTTGCTAACTCGCACTATTACAACCCGAACTGGGGTTACCAAAATGGCGAGAAGCGTAACTCGCGCGTTGTGAACGATTTTGAGCCTACTGCCATCCTTACTTGGGACTGGAATATGAACGATAAGAAGAAGCTTACTACGGCTGCTGGCTTTAAGTATTCTATGTATAGCTCAACCGCATTGGGTTGGAACGGCAATGCCTACGACCCACGTCCTGACTATTACAAGAACTTGCCCAGTTCTATCTTCAACGTGTATGACAGTGACATGAACAATCCTACCTTCTTGAATAGTCCCGAAGGTGCTTGGGCGTTGGAGGGTTGGAACAAGCTTTATGACCATTGGACTGCAAGCAAGGCTAACCGCCAGATTGACTGGGACCGCATGTATGCGGTTAACCGCTCGGCTGCTGAACAGGGCGACGAAACACTTTACTACCAAGAACGTCGCCACAACAACCAAATGGTTGCAACGTTTAACACCATTTTTAACCAAGAAATTAACAAGCACAACAAGTATGCCCTTGGTTTGCAATATAACTTCACCAAGGGTATGCACTACAAAACGCTTGCCGACATGCTTGGGGGCAACTCATTTACTGACTACGACAAGTTTGCTGCCAATGAATATGGACGGGACAGCCAAGAGGCGCAGAACGACTTGAACAATCCAAACCGCAAGGTTGGTGTGGATGATAAGTTTGGCTATAACTACAACATCCTGGTTAACAAGGCTCGCGCTTATGGCTTGTATCAGTTGAGTGGCAACCATTGGCAATGGAACGCTCAAGGTTTTGCCGAAGGTACGACGATGCAGCGCGAAGGCTTGATGAAGAATGGTCGTGCTGCCAACAACTCGTTTGGCAAGAGTGGCACGGCTAAGTTCTTGGGCGGTGGTGGACGTATGGGCGTGAACTATCGTCCGAATGGTGCACACACGCTGGCTCTGAGCATTGGTGCTGAAAGCAATGCGCCCTTGGCTCGCAACTCGTTTGTGGCTCCGCGTATGCAAAATGACTTTGTGAACAATTTGACGAACGAGGATATCTACCACGCTGACCTCTCTTATACTTTCCGTTTTGGCAACTTCTCGGGTAAGGTGAGCGGTTACTATGCACGCTTTAATAACGGCGTGGAGCAAACTGCTTTCTATAACGACGATGAGTCGCGCTTTACTTACCTCACTATGACCAATGTGGAACGTGAACACTATGGCGTTGAAGCTGCCTTCAACTACCAAATCACGTCGAACTTCTCAGTGAAGTTGGTGGGTACTTATGGCGAGGCTAAGTATGTAAACAACCCCGATGCGCAGGTAGCTTACGAAGGTTCAAACGCTGCTACACTCCAACAGCTTAACTCATGGACTAACCCTGTTACAAACAAGACTGAAGCTACACCTATCTTTGTGCTTGCTAACGGCATGCGCGAAAGTGGTTCGCCTATGGGTGTTGTGAGCCTTGGCTTTAACTATAACGTGAATGGTTGGTTCCTCAGTGCTAACTTGAACTACTACGATCGCGTGTACATCGATTTCTCTGAATATCGCCGACTCTCTAAGTCAGAAGGTGTAGGCAAATACACTCCAAAGATCGATGCGAATGGTAACGCTACTTGGGATGCCAAGATGGAAGACCTGAACGCTAAGGGTGGTATCTTCTATGATGCACAGGGTAACATTATCGACACTTACAGTGCAAAGCAAGAGAAAGCTAAGGGTGGCTTTATGCTCGATGCCTCTATCGGTAAATATATCCGTTTAAAGAAGGGTAAGAGCGTGAGCATCAACCTCTCGGTTCAGAACATCACCAATAACCGCAACCTTAAAACGGGTGGTTATGAACAGAACCGTTCTGACAACTACAACACAGGTAACACCAAGGCTTATAGCTTCTCGAAGAACTCGAAGTACTACTATGCCAACGCCATTAACGGCTTCTTGAACATTGGCTTTAAGTTCTGATAAAAACTTACACTACAATGAAATTTAAATATTTATCAATCATAGCTGTTGCGGCATTCAGTTTGTTCAGCACCACTTCGTGTATGGACGATTTTGATAAGCCCAACACCGACAACTACATTGTGACAAGCCCAACCGACATTGGCGCGGTGAACGCTACAATTTATGATGTCAAGCAAAAGTATTGTGCCGACAATACAACTGCCGACTACTCGCGCAACTCGTCGAACTGGTATAGCAAGGTGAACGAGGATGTGATTATCGAAGGTGTGGTTTGTGCCAACGACATCAGTGGCAACCTCTATCAGACTTTGCTTATCCGTAACATCGACGACTCAAAGGCTGCCACAGACCCTGCGCACGACCAGTGCATCATCTTGGCTGTAAAGAGCACTGCGCTCTATCCTTACTTCGCCTTAGGTCAGCGCATCAAAATCAATCTTAAGGGTCTTTATGCGGGTGCATATAGCAAGACTCCGCGCATTGGTACTCCTTACAAGACATCGTCGAACAACATCAACTTGGGCCCGATGCTCTTTGAGGATCTTAAAAACAATGTGCAACTCGTTGGCACTCCCAACCCCAATGCGCCTGAACTCACACCGATTGACAAGACTGACGAAGAAGGCAAAGCATGGTTACGTGCTTCTGCCAATAAGAACTTCGAGAACTGCCCCATGTTAGCAACTGTTCGTGGCGACATTAAGGAGGCTTCTGAAGAAAACCGTGATAAGTTCGACAAAGGTTCTGATGCTACCTTTAAAGATGTGTATGGCAAAACCGAAACACTCTCGGCTAACGGCAAGAAGATTTTTGGTCCCTACGAACTTCACGATGCAGGCTATGGCGTGGAACGTAACTTGGCTTTGGGCAATGGTTCTACCGTAGCTATCCGCACCTCAACTAAAAACCGTGTTTCGTTCATCGAACTGCCCGAGAATACCCGTTCATATACTGGTATCTTGAGCTACTACACAAACTGGCAGATTCAGTTGCGCGACACAACCGATATTTCAGCTAACTAATTACAATTTTAAAAGGATGGTTTCAACCTATGTGCTTGAAACCATCCCTCATAAAAAGAAAATATGAAAAAGTATATTTTATGCCTTGCAGCTGCAGCCCTCACATTGGGCTTTAATGCTTGCGACGATGTTCCTGCTCCCTACGGAGTTAATACTACAAATCCTGGTACTGGTGGTAATGAAGGTGGTGGTGAAAACACTGGCACTGAAAAGACTATCTTCTCAGCAAACTTCGACACGGATGCCGAAGGCTTTGAATTTAAGAATGTAACACTCTCTGGTAGCCTTAGTTACGTTTGGAAGCAAGATTCTTATAATGGTAGGGGTTACCTCAAAGCTTCTGCATTTGCTAACAGCAAGAGCAATGCCAGTGAAGCTTGGGCTGTTTCGCCTGCCATCAATTTGAAGGACAGCAAAAAGGCTACGCTCAGTTTCCGTCACGCAATTAACAAGATAGCTCCGGGCGTACCTTCTGAAATGTGTACGGTTTGGGCATCAACCGACTATACGGGTGATGTAAAAACAGCTACTTGGACACAAATCAACGTACCGAGCTATCCCGAAGGTACTTCATGGTCTTTCATCGATGCGGGTACAATGGACATCTCTGCCTTCTGTGGCAATGAAAAGGTGTACATCGCATTTAAGTATGCAAGCACGGACGAGGCTTCAGGTACTTGGGAAGTTGACGAGTTCTGCGTGAAGGGTGACGGCACTGCTATGGGAAATGGTGGCACTACAACGCCTGATAAACCTGAAACTCCGGGTACTCCTGATAAACCCGACACTCCTGATACGCCTGTAACTCCTCCCACTGGCAACAACCTCCTTGCGAATGGTGGTTTCGAAACTTGGGCTGATGGTGTTTGCGAAGGTTGGAAGTCTACAACTTCTGCAGGCAATGCAAAAGTTTCGCAAAGCACAGATGCTCACTCTGGCACTTACTCTATTTGCGTAGCAGGCGATGAAAAGAGCAACAAACGTTTGGGCTCTAAGGAGTACACTCTCAAGGCTGGCACCTACACCGTGAGCATGTATGTTAAGGGTGTGAAGGTCAAGTTAGACTCGGTTACGCTGTTGTAGGAGAAGATGGCAAGATTGCTGGTGGCGACTCATACCACTACAATAACTACACAGCAACTACAGCAAATGATTGGACTCTCGTTACTTACGAGTTTACACTCAAGGCTGAGACCACAGTGAACTTTGTTGTAATGAACCCCAAAACAACTTCATACGCCAAAGCTTCAGACAAGTTGGTTGATGACTTTTCACTCGTTACCACCAATGGCGGTATTGCTGCTGCCATTCACCGTGTAAAATAATAGCATAAGTCTACACACATTATTTATTTCTTAACAAGTGCTTGGGCTCAACTTTGTTTGCGCCCAAGCATCTTGTTTTTTTATTTTTATCAAAACAGAATGACTATTTTTTCAAAGCGAATAAAGGGTTTTACTAACAAATACCTGTTGTTTCTTTCTGTAATAGCAACAGCAACCCTTACATTCACCTCGTGCGGTGACGATGATAATCACCCATGGAATCAACCCAACGCTGGTGGTAACACTGGCGGTAACGCTGGGGGTAGCAGCAACAATACGGCGAATACGCAAATCACCTCGCGCATGGAAACACCGCGCGTACTCAACGATGGCACGACCCTACTCATTTCGCACGATGTGAGCATCAATGGAAAAAAGGTAAACAACTATATGTTAGAGTATGACATTACCAAATATCACTCACGTTGGGTTGCCTTCCGTTTCGATGGTGATACACGCAAACAGTATACAGGTCGTTCAGACGAGCCCTTTACAGACGACCCAAGCCTTAGCAGCACCTACCACATTGGTAGCCGTGGATTTGGAAGAGGTTATGACCGTGGACACCTTTGTGCATCTGCTGACCGTGTATATAACACCACAGCCAACGAACAGACTTTTTACATGACGAATATGTCACCACAAAAGTCTTCGTTCAACCAAGGCTATTGGGTAACACTTGAGGGCTTAGTGCAACAGTGCGGTCGCAATGCCTCATTTGCCGACACGCTCTATGTAGTGAAAGGTGGCACTATCAAGAACGACCAAATTATAAACTACATTACGCGCAGTAATGGCAAAAAAGTAGCAGTACCTAAATACTACTACATGGCATTGCTCAAGGTAAAGAACAATGCATATAGCTCTATTGGTTTCTGGATGGAGCACAAGGAGTATGGCTACGACTACAAGAATAAAGCACCTTTGAGCGAAATCGCCAAACATGCAGTTACAGTCAATAAACTCGAAGAACTTACAGGCATTGACTTCTTCCCCAACTTGCCCGATGCAGCCGAAGAAAAAATTGAGTCACGATGCAACCCTACAGAATGGGGAGCGAAGTGATAATGAATAATGAATAATGAATAATTGAGCATGCCTTACGCACTGTTCATTATTCATTGTTCATTATTCATTTTATAGGGTGTTCAAAATCCGTAAAAATGTTCTGCATGAGATTTGATAGTTTTATTAGGAAATTTCATGCGCCAGCCTCACCCCGTTAGGGGTGATATAAGGTAGCCAGGTATGAGAGTGAGGGGGGGCTTGTCCTCCCCTCTCTCTCGTGCCTGGTTATTAGATATGTTCCCGATGCACTTCGCACGCCGTAGGTGTGCAATTGGGCCTAGGCGTATAGCCGTTTTCATTGACGTTGTATTATAGATGTTGTAATTTGCTCTATATGAATCGAACCTATAAAAACGATATGCGTATCCTATGAAAACGATATGCGTGTCCTATTAAACGGCTGTTCGCCTAGGCCCAATTGCACACCTACGGCGTGCGTAGTTTGAGGTTGTTGCATACAAAAACCAAGCATGAGAGTGAGGGGGAGACAAGCTCCCTCTCACTCTCATACCTGGCTACCTTATATCACCCCTAACGGGGTGAGGCTGGCGCATGAAACATTGATGATTCTATCAAAAATCGTGCAGAAAAAAATGAGAATTTTGAACACCCTATAAAATGAAAAATGAATAATGAATAATTGAGCATGCCTTACGCATTGTTCATTATTCATTATTCATTATTCATTGTTCATCGTGTTACAACGTTAAGCAAGGTGCTTAATTCGTTGCAGTAGATGTTGTTTTTGTTTTTACTAAACGAGAAGCGCTGACGCTCAAATTTTGTGGTATCGTAAAGATATATGGTATACCCTTCAATGCGATAGGCAAAGTTGCCTTCGTGAATAAAGGTTGGTTCGAGTGACTTTATGAAGTCGGTTGTTTCCTCGTCCTTAGTCATAGCCTTTGCTTTGTAGCTAAGTACACATCGGTTAGAAGTTACAAACGACACGGTGAGCCACAACTGTACTTTTTTAGCAAATGTGGCAGCATCCTCTTCATCACTCAGTTTTACCTGACCACTAAACTTTTTGCCTTTTACAGCACCCAGGATAACAGGACACTGGGCATTGGCAAGAGAAAGACTATCGTCTGAGAATTGCAAGCGACGTTCAGCAAGTTTGGCATCTTCAACCTTCAACTCCTTTTCGCGCTTAATGGCTTGTTCCTCAGTCAAGCTGTCTTTTTCAACAGCCAACACTAACTCTTCTCTCATCAATTCCAACAAACGGGCATGGCGATGGGTGAACGATTCACCATTTATCCATTTTTCGTCAACTCCTTCGCTTGTGAACACACCATTGTTATACTTGAAGTTGGGATGATCTGTACCTCTTCGGGCTAAGTCTTGCAAGGTATTGCGCTTCAGCGTACCTACGTAAGAGTCGCCATTTTTAAAGTCAATTTTAAAGAGGTCGGCATTGTCCTTGCTGATGTGTGTGCCATCGGCATAAGTCATTGCACCTGTCCAGTCGTTGTTGGCAAGACGTACAATGTCGCCATCGGTAAACTTTAACTCGTCTTTGCTAAATGTTGCACCATCGCTAAAAACAAAATGTCCGTCTTCTGTGCAATTTACCAAAACCTCGTTAATCGTAAAATCGGCAAAGAATCCTTTAATTTTCTCAGGTGAATAGCCGAGCAAATCAAGATTACGTGGCAAAGGCATGTTAGGAACTATAGCTTGGAAACCGATGCTTTGTGCTGCATTCGGCCCATAACCTATGGCCCAATTCTCTGATTGTTTGGTTGCCGACACATTGATAAGTAGGTCGGTAATGGTGATATTGCGAATTTTGCGGTACTTATATTCAATATCATCGTGGAAAAGGTTACCCTTGCCCAGATGGAACACAATCTCCATTGCCTTTCCCCTCTCGCCCTTAGGCTCGAAAGTCATATCGCCCTCAAACTCCAAGGCATTGAAATCGGTGGCATTGAAATTCGCATTTGTGATTGTCTTGTCTTTAAATGTACCGGTTATGGAGATGAATGCTGTGCCCTTGTCCTTAAGACGTGTAACCACTAAGGTTCCTTGTCCATTGGGGACATCATCTTCAATCTCACCCTCGTAAAAGATGTATTTTCCATATTTCACCTTACCATCTTTTGCCTCAACTGTAATGTTAAAGCTGAATAAGGTGAGTGCCAGAATAAGTAAAACTAATTTTTTCATTGAAAACTCCATACTTTTCAGAAAATTGAGTGAACTTCAATACATAAACTGGAGTCCACTCAATATTCTGTATTCATCTATAGCTCTAACTCAGGTTAAAGCTATACGTGGCAATAGTAATTCTTGGTTAAGGTTCGTGGTGGCTTAGAAGCTCATGTCGCGCCAAGTGTCAGCGATACTCTCTGTGGCGTGAGCACTGGGAGTTTGAGGTTTCTGAAGCTTCAGTGTAACAGCCTTGCGGCTTACGTTGCGCTGAATGCTATCTGCCAAGTCACCGAAGGAAATGATGCCACCATTTTCACGGATTTCCTTAATCAAGTAGTAAGTGAACAAGCCATGACCTTGTTCCTGGAAGCCCTGAGCTGTTTCGTTGCCTTGCGCTGCAGAGAATACAACCACATTACCCTCGCCGAGTGTACCTTCTTCGGCAGCGATTTCAGTACCACGCATACCTTCGTTCACACTCTCGTTGTCACGGTTGATACCGCTGAAACAAGCATCGAGGAAGACAGCAGTCTGTTCGAAAGCTAAATCGCCGATACGACCATAGAAGTCGTTAAGCGAAATACCATTTTGAGGCTTTGTACCACGCACGTCGGTAGGCAACATGTAAGCCTTGTTGCGGTCTTTTGTATCGGGCACACCATGACCAGCGTAGTAAACGATAAGTTTTTTGTTCTCGCGGTTGCTGATGTTCTCAAGCCACTGGAACTCTTCTTCGTTAATCATTGCCTTTGTACCGTCCTCAACAAGGTGGATGTTTTCAGAAGGGATGCCAAGTGTCTTTTCGCAATATTCCTTGAAGATGCGAGCATCGTGGATGGCGTAAGGCACACCTGGAACAAAGCGGTAGTTTTGGTTACCAATAACGAGTGCGTAAGTATCGTTGTTGATGGCATACGAAGTCGGGATGAGCGAGTCAATTTCAGAAGTCATGTAGTCGTAGTCTACGAGAACATTTGCTGATGCGTTACCACCGAAGTACTTATCAATAGCATCCTTTGAGAAACCAAAAGTGTGGCAGTTGCCAACGTTGATGTAGGCAGGCAAACGACGAATTTCGCCAGCGTAGAGTGTGTGACGGATTTTGCCACCAATCTTAATTTCGTTAGCAAACACATACTGACCGATTGTGGCAGTAGGACTTACCTCGATGGTCTTGATTTCAGGACAATTTACATAAGCTTGGTCTTGAACTGTGCATTGATCGGGAATCTTAACCGAGGGAAGTGAAATACAGTTGGCAAAAGCTACGGTCTCAACCTTCTTAACGGTAGTGGGCAAAGAAATGGTTCTGAGACGTGAGCAGTTGAGGAAAGCACCCCAACCAATTTCTTGGATGCTTGTACCTTCGAAAGTCACTTCAGTAATATCGCGGCAGTTAGCAAAAGCACACGAGCCGATGCGATCGATGCCACGACCAATGATTACGCTCTTAACAGGATATTTTTTCTTAACCCAAGGAGAAACTTGCTTTAGGTCGTAGTCGGGAATACTTGCAATGAGACCTGTCTTATCGAGTTCGACATTTGTAAGCGTCAAGGTTTTGCCATCGAACGTCCATTTGATTTTATCATTCAAAGAACCCTCACGCGTACCAGTTGTGTATTGTGCCATAACGTTTGCAGCACATACAAAGACCATAATGGCCATAAGAATATATTTTTTCATAATCTTATCTTGATAATTTAAAGGATTGGTGTTTACTTTTATGCGAACCTTTTACAACTTTGCTTAAGTGCGGATTGTAAGATAAATTCGACTATACTCGTTGGTAAACTTGGTTTTATCCCTACCGAAATCACCGGTGTTGAAGTTCTTGTACTTAAACGTACCCGTAGTGCGTTCGTAGCCAATACCCACACGCTTCCAGAAGATGTTGAAACCGAAGGTTGAAGTCATACCATGTCCCCACTGCAACTTCAAGTTGTCCTTCATCGTATTGTAGTCCTTATATGCATCGACATTACTTTGGGGGGGATCTTGGTTTTTATCAAATTCCTCCTTATTCAACGTATACAAGAACGAGGCACTGTAACCAATGTGGTAGTAAGCCTGGATTTTCAAGTAGTCGAGTTGCTTAACCCCTAAAGGCACAAATGGCGCAATGGTAATTGAAGGACCAAGTGTCATTCCGTAGTTAGCTTCGTACTTTTCGAGATTCCAAGGGTATACATAGTATTCATCTGTTTTACCAGTTGATACATCAGTTTTTACATTTCTGTCTGTACTATTATAAAGGTACTTTCCGTCAATGCCTTTTTCTGACGTTGGATCTTCCGCCTTAATGTGATTCACGTTAAGATTCAACCATGAATAGTCAAGCGCAATGTTAATCATCTTCGCAATAGGCTTCTTGTGAAGACGATAGTTGGTACCCGACTGGAGTGTAACGCCCCAATCGCTCTTGAAATCTAACCCTCTAAGGTTCTCATCATTATCCTGCTTACACTTCATTTTCGATTCAGTCCAACTCATGTTGAAGAATGAACGTCTTTTCCACACGTTCTGAAAGTGTTTACCTGCTTGTTTGTTCGAGAGAACTTCTTGCTGCATTTTAACGATATCGCTAACAGAGGCAACTCCAGTAGAATCCTCCTCCAAGTCGAGGTTAGGGATAGAGTTGATATCCTGCGCCTGTGCAGTGCATGCACAAGCCATAGATGCAGCGATAATAAAAGCCTTGAATTTCATATGCTATAGGATTTTAATTGTTATTTTTTGCTTTGTCATTAACAATGGTGATCCATTGCGTTTGGTCAACCACCATGTCCTTGTCATTCTTTCTTGCTTTGCGGAGCCACTTTTCAAAGTTGGCAATGCTGAGCGAGTTAGCGTGCTTGTAGTCGCCCATGTTGTCATTGCACTTAGTAAAGGGATTCGGCGAGAAGATGAGCACCACCTTGTCCATTTCAATGGGCTGCTTTGTCACCATTCTGTAAGGCGAAGCATAGGGGTCTGTTGCTTTATCAAAAAGCACATATTCCTTACCTGCCACAATGGGGAAGTAGCCCGAGGTGTTTGAGCGGTAGGGCAACCAGCAACTTGCCTCCTTATTGGTAGAGTCGAGCACATAGATTGCCAAGTAGCCAGGAACAGGTGACTTAAACTTGATGAATACGCGATCGCGATTGTTAAACTTATTGCTTTGGTAACTATCGGTGGTACCGCCACAAAGAATTTTCCAATCAAAGTCAATGGACTGTTGAACGATTTCGCGAGCCTCACCCCACACCTCTGCGGTGAAGGTGAGCACATTGCCCTCATATTTTACGGTAATTTCGGGTGCTTGGGTATCGCCAAGCCATTCGGCAGCAGCATTTACATCAATTTCCTCAACAAACTGCGAGATTGCTTCGCCATTGATGTTAGCATCTACCATGTTGGTTCTTGCCGAAATGTTCTCGTTGAACTTTTCTTTAATTGCCTCGTTTTGCGCTCTAAGGATACATCTTTGCTTCATTTCAGCGAAGGTGAAAGCCTCATTGTCGCCCACCGTATAAGAGTAGATGCCATGTACTTTCTCAACGCGTTGAGCCATTGCAGTGAAAGCACAGAGCAAGAGCAAAAATGCTGTTACTATTTTCTGCATAGGTTGTGTTTATTTATTTATAGGTATAAGTTTCACACCACTATCGTTTAACCCTGGCATCTGCATACCTACTGGCGCATTGATAAAGGTGGGGTCGCACACGGTGTAATCTTTACCATTGAGTGTGTAGAACGTTCCCGACGTTTCGTTGGTAAAGTGAATGGCACATGCCAAATGTCCGGGATAGTACACAAGCACACAGTCTAAACCGAGAAGGTCGCGCACAAGACGTGTAAGCAGGATGGCACGGTCTTCGCAGTCGCAGAAGGGATAATAAAGAGTTTCTTCTGCAAAGAATGCGCGGTCATATCCCCAAACGTCATCGTCGTAAGCGTAGGCAAAACCTGTTTGCACAAAGTTCAGCAAACGGCTAACTGCATCATACTCAGACAGGCCTTGAATTTTCTGCTTCAATGTAGGATAAATCTGCTCCTTCACATTCTCGTTCATCGGTGTCTCAGCATACACAATCCAACGGCTGAATTGGTCGGGCTTGAATGAAGTGGGATAAACATTGTAGAAGTCGATAAGGCTGCGATTTACGGCAACCTTTACGCTAATGTCTGGATATCGCTTTGATGTAACAACACGTTCGTCCTCTTCAATGAGGTCTAAACGCATCGGACTATTGATGTGGAGAGACAGCACCTTTTCGTTCGGGAACTTTGCCGTACAGATAATCAAGTCCTTGTTCACCTCCTCTAAAGGATAGAATCTTTCGCCTGCAATGGTGTAAGATGCTTTTCCAAAAATCACATAGTCGCAAGCCACGAGTAAATAAAGGTGCTTGTCTTCGTCGTAAGCATAACGCACTTTATAGCCCGATTGGCAATAGAGGTAACCAAGGAGTACAATAGATTCGTTGGTATCGGCACCACAGAATTGGTCTGCCACCTCTTTCAACATGAGCAAATATGCCCAGTCGCACAAATTGTGCTGTTTGCGGAGTGCCAAGCAGTCGTAGAGCAAATTGTCATACTCTTGTCCACTGAGATGCAGCAATACATCGGCAATGCGATCGGGAGTAATCTCGCCAAGATTTAAACGCTTGGTTTCGTCCAAACGTACGGTGTATTCATTGCCATAGAATATAAATGGCATTGAGCCGTACTCTCTCTCCTGAGCACTCTGCGCCACTTGCTTAACCTCCTCAATGGGTTGTGGTTGTTTGGCTCTGGCAGGCAAGGTGTCGCGTTCCACCACATCGGCCTTTTTCTTTTTGCGTCCAAAGAACAAGAATCTTGAAGTAGACACCGTATCGTCGTAAACCACAGGTTGCACTTTAGGTTCTACAGGCTTTTCAATAGGAGGTTCAACGCCAATTTTTGCCCATGCCTTACGTACAAAGTCAGTGTATTTTCTGTTACATTCCTGACGATAGCTTAGGAACTTGGCTTGTGTGCTCTTTTTAAACTTATTGAAGCGAGCCATCATGGGGTCTTCAGCCTTTTTCGGTTCCACCTCCAAAGAGTCAACCTTTCTTGTTACAGTGGCAAAGTCTGAATAACGCTCTCTCGAGGTCAAACCTTTGTTCGTTAGCTGCTTCTTAACATAAGCCACATATTTCACCGAAAGTTCGCTCACGCTGTTACCCTCTGAAGCCGACAACTGTGCAATGCTGCCACGGCCTGGTTTCTTAATGATGATGCGTTTGCGACTTTTTTCGTCAAGCAATTCCACCTTTCCCCCATACGGCACACTGATGCTTGTGTTGGCAGTTACAGGCGTATTCATTACCAAAGGTTTCATTGCCCCCTTGGCATTATACGTTACCTTTCCCACCACATGATAGACAAGCAACGACTGTCCCTGCACCTGTACAGAAAGGAGGAATATCAGGGTTAATAAAAAGTATTTTGCCCTTGTCATAGGTTTATTTTTTTTAATACCTTATATTTGTCTTTCATTGAGTCGGCGTAGTCTTTGATTGCAGCATACATGCTGCGCGACGTTCCGAGGAAAGCTATAACCGACAATGCCCAAGCAAGGTTAAAGCTGATGCAGAACAATGAGAATACAAAGAAACTAATGCCTAAGAACACCGATGTGAACAAAAAGGTAAGTATGCTCAACACATAAGACGAGCCTATAACATACTTCACAAACATATTCTTAGACTCACTGGTCTTTTTGAGGTAAGATGCTTGCATCACCTGCACAACAAATATTAAGAGTAGCGAAATGATGCAGAACGGAACAACAGGCACATCCTTAATTTCTTTTTGAGTAATAAGCGTTTAAATGCTGTATGCCAAGAGTTCTACTCCTGCAATTTTACCAACAGGTGCCCAGTGCATGTCTGAATCCTCATACATGGCTCCAAACAACACAATTTGTCCATTGATAAGTTCGGGATGCTCCTTCACTTCTTCAGGCTGAAGCACACGGAACGCGGTACGTCTGAAGTTGATGTTAATATCTTCAGTACGTCCCCTTGCCATATCCTTGCCTGCATATTCATTGGCTATCTGCACAACAAGCGAGGGGTAGCGCTTGCCATTATACTTTTCAGAGAGGGGCAATTTACGCTTCATGCTGTCATACAAACTGCGTGGCATGTTGCTTGTGCCTTCTTTTATATCTACAAAATCTTGAAAGAATGAATGAATAACCTTGGTGTAGCCCACACTATCATTCGCCCAATCAAGCATTTTTTCTGAAAAGATAATGTTTTTGTATGTCTCGGCAACCTTAATAATAGAGTCGTTGCCTTCAAAGTCTTCACCCTCATTGTCGAACACACAGTCTAAACCAACAACCTTGGGATTTGCCTTTTCAATATCCGTCAGCACTCGTGCAATTTCACCTCTTGCCGTTACCTTGGTTAGGTCAACAATGGTAATGAACCGACAAGTGTCTGCCGAACCTTGAATCTCGTAATAAACGTCGGTAAAAGAGAAGTCCGAAATAGCTCTCTTAATCGGATCGAGAGGTTTTGCCAGCACCGTTATAAGGGCAAAGAAGCCCATAATGGCAACAGCGAGCAGTGTCACCATTATGTGCTGTGCAAACGACACGCCTTTTTTAGGTTCTTTCTTGTCCTTTTCTTCTTCAGGCTTTCTGTCTTCTTTATCTCTCATATCCATAGCTCTCTTAACAGGGTCGAGAGGCTTAGTTAACACAGCAACAAAAGCAAAGATTGCCATCAGGATGAGCGCAAAAGTTGTCGCCACCACATTCTTTACAATCGATGCGTGTTTCTTTGGTTCATCGTTTGGAATGTCGCCTTCTTTCACGCCTTATTAGTTACCGAGCATTTCTAATACCTTCTGCTTCATTTCTTCGCTATCAAAGATATTCAGCAGCAAACTCTTAGCCTGCGAACCACTGTAGCTAACAGCCACACGTTCTTCAGTCTTACCATTCACCTCGCGAATAATGTCGAACACCACCTCGGTGCGACCAAGGCTCTGTTGGAGCATCGACTGACTTGAATCTACCATCTTGGCAATAGTTTCAACCTCGCCCGATGACAATTCAATGTTGGTATCAGTTTCTTCAGTAAGAGCAGCTACTTCCAACTTTATTTGGCTTGCCACATCCACACGGGCACGTGTCAAAGCTTGCTTGCGTGCAAGAGCCGCACTGGTGCTTGATGCTGATGAACGACCAATAATATACTTAGGGAAGTTACCCTCATAAGTATGCTCAAGGATGTAGAGTTCTGTAAGCTGCTTCTCGAGCGAGAGTGTACCTGGTGCAGACTTCCAACCTTGTTTGGTCAGCTGCTTTGCCTGTTTCTTGGCATCCTTTGTTGCTTTCTGCTCAATCAGCGCCTTTGCCAACTTAGCTGCTTGACGGCGAGCCTTTACTACTTGCTCTGGAGTGGGAGCAGAGGGGTCAACATCCTTATTTGACTGTGCAAAAGAGGTAGCACTGCTAAACAGCGCTAAAATCGTCATGACAACAACTTTTTTCATAGGTAGGGTATGTTTAAGTGAGTTGAATATTATTTTTTTATTCGTAAAACTTTAAAGATTTCTTATGTCTTACCCTGATATAGGTTGACACATTTTCTAAACA
>UMGH01001228.1_pt1 | contig 48840 bp, 45 predicted proteins | sample 1965231 | NCBI WGS metagenome assembly UMGH01 (sample SAMEA4836068, study PRJEB28245) | human gut metagenome | biome: gut microbiome; material: fecal sample | place: Denmark | collected 2008 | reverse complement strand
TACTACTATGCACCTTTCATCGACTATTTCAAAGACGAGCTGAGACCTATCTTTGAAGCAGGAAGAACCGTAAGGGAAGAGATAGAGAAAGCTATAAAGATATTCAAGAACAGCGACAAAGAACTGCACAATCGCTGCGAAACAGAATTTGAGGCGTTGCAAAACAACTACGGCTATCTGTTTGAATAGTACACCTTAGAGAAATAAAATGGGAATTGACTTCTTCGCATATTCCCATCAGAAAATTGCCAAAGACAAAGCAGCTGGCAGATGTGATGTCGCCAATAACCGTGGTGCGGCACTCAAATGCCTGTCCAAATTCTTAGGCAAAGAAGATTTAACATTCGGCGAGCTGTCACCAGAAATGATGATACAGTTCAAAGGATGGCTAAAGAGTAATGGGCGCAAGGAATCAACCGTCCGTCTCTATTTGTACCAAATTCATACCCTCTACAAAGAAGCGGAGAAAGAAGCCATTGCCCCACATCTGCCGTTGCTGGATGGCATAAAGTTGCCATTGCCATTCAAACAGAAGTGCGAGTTGCTTACGGAGGAAGAATTGCGCAGAATGCGCTATGTCGACCTTTCAGACTCCATGTCACAGACATTTGCCCGTGACATGTTCTTCTTCAGCATCTATTGTCGAGGAATAAGTTTTACGGACTTGGGCCATATTAGGAAAAGCGACATCAAAGGTTTCACGCTCACTTACACCTCACAAGTTCTACCCCCCCCACCCATCGTCACAGTACAATGGGACACAGCCATGCAAGCAATAGCCGACCGCTATCCATCGACCACCGACTACTTATTTCCTATTATCAAATCCGATGACAAGATAATGGCAAGTCGAGAAATCGGAAGGGTTCGTGAAAATATCACAAAAGCCCTGAAACAAATCGCTACACGTTGCAATCTGTCCGTAGTTTCCTCCTTGAAAATGACCAAGGATATCTATCTACGTGCAATTGACGGAGTGAGGGTGAGCAAGATAATTTAGAATTTAGAAATAATTAAATAATAAAACTATGAGCATTTTTGCAGGTAAGACTCTTATGATTACTGGAGGAACAGGTTCCTTTGGTAACGCAGTTTTAAATCGTTTTCTTCGTACAGATATCGGTGAGATTCGTATTTTCTCACGTGATGAGAAGAAGCAGGATGATATGCGCCATGAATATCAGGTAAAATATCCTGATGTGGCACATAAGATTAAGTTCTTTATTGGTGACGTGCGTAGTTTGCAGTCATGTAAGAATGCTATGCCTGGTGTTGATTATATTTTTCATGCTGCAGCCTTGAAGCAAGTGCCTTCATGTGAGTTCTTCCCGATGGAAGCTGTAAAGACTAACGTTATTGGTACTGACAATGTGCTTACTGCCGCTATTGAGGCTGGTGTAGGTGCTGTTATCTGCCTCTCTACAGATAAGGCTGCTTATCCTATCAATGCTATGGGTATCACCAAGGCTGTTGAGGAAAAAATTGCTGTGGCAAAGAGCCGCTATTCAGGAAAGACTAAGATTTGCTGCACACGTTATGGTAACGTGATGTGCTCACGTGGTTCAGTAATACCTTTGTGGATAGATCAGATTCGCAATGGCAACCCTATCACATTGACCGAGCCAAAGATGACTCGCTTCATCATGTCATTGGAAGAGGCTGTTGACCTCGTTCTCTTTGCTTTCGAGCATGGTCAGAACGGTGATATCCTCGTTCAGAAGGCTCCTGCTTGTACTATTCAAACTCAGGCAGAGGCTGTATGTGAACTCTTCGGTGGCAAGAAAGAAGAAATCAAGGTTATCGGCATTCGTCATGGTGAGAAGATGTACGAGACATTGCTCACCAAGGAAGAGTGTGCCAAAGCTGAGGATATGGGCAACTTCTATCGTGTACCTGCTGACAACCGTGGTTTGAACTACGACAAGTTCTTCAAGGAAGGAGACACCAAGCGTGCTGAAATCGAAGAATTCAACTCAGACAATACTTATCGTTTGAACTTGGAGGAGACAAAGGCAAAGATTGGCGCTTTGGAGTACATCAAGAAAGAATTGAGTGGCGAGGGTAACTTTGTACAGTAATTTAGGCGTATGAAGATTTTAGTTACTGGGGCCAAAGGTTTTGTAGGCAAAAACCTTTGCGCTCAACTCAATAATATAAAAGACGGAAAGGCTCGTTGCTACGGCGAATTGCAGATAGAGGAAGTATTTGAGTACGACCTCGATTCTACGCCTGAACAACTTGACGCATGGTGCAAGGAATGTGACTTCGTGTTCAACCTTGCCGGTGTAAATCGCCCCAAGGACAACGACGAGTTTATGAAGGGCAACTTCGGTTTCGCCTCTACTTTGCTCGACACCCTTAAAGCTCATGGTAACAATTGCCCCGTTATGCTTTCAAGTTCACAGCAAGCTTCCTTGACAGGACGTTTCGGAAACAGTGAGTATGGCAGAAGCAAGAAAGCAGGTGAGGATTTGTTCCTTGAATATGGCAAGGAGACTGGAGCCAAAGTATTGGTATATCGTTTCCCTAACCTCTATGGAAAATGGTGCAGACCCAACTATAACAGTGCAGTAGCCACCTTCTGCAACAATATTGCCAATGACCTCCCCATAACCGTCAACGACCCAAGTGTAGAACTTGAACTGCTCTACATTGATGACCTTGTTGACGAAATGATTCATGCATTGAAGAGTGAGGAGCATCATTGCGAGTTTGAGGGACTTGAAGTACTTCCTTCTGCAGAAGGCAAGTATTGCTATTGCCCTATCACCCATAAGGCTATTCTTGGTGAAATCGTAGACTTACTCCACAAGTTTGCTGATATGCCCAAGACATTGATGATTCCAGAAATCCCCGTCGATTCATTTGCCAAACGTCTGTATAGCACTTTCCTTAGCTATTTGCCAAAGGAGAAAGCTATTTTCGACTTAAAGATGAATGTAGACCCACGTGGCTCATTTACAGAATTGGTACATACTCTCAACTGTGGTCAGGTAAGCATCAATATCTCAAAGCCTGGTATTACTAAAGGTGAGCATTGGCACAACACCAAGTGGGAACAGTTTATTGTGGTTGCTGGTCACGGACTTATCCAACTCCGTAAGGAAGGCACAGACGAAGTGCTGAACTATGAAGTAAGTGGTGACAAGATCCAAAGTGTCATCATGCTTCCTGGTTACACCCACAACATCATCAACCTCTCCGATACCGAAGACTTGATAACTGTGATGTACTGCAATGAAATCTTTGACCCCAATAAGCCAGATACCTATTTTGATAAGGTAGAACAGAAATAAAAAATGAACATGGAAAAGCAACCCAAATTTGATTATTCAGATATAAAGTTTAAGGATAATGGCAAATTAAAGCTCATTATCGTTGTCGGCACACGCCCAGAGATTATCCGTCTCGCCGCCGTTATCAACAAATGCCGTCAGTATTTCGACGCAATCCTCGCCCATACAGGCCAGAACTACGACTATAACCTCAACGGTATTTTCTTCAAAGACTTAAAGTTAGCCGAACCAGAAGTATACATGGATGCTGTAGGTGATGACCTTGGTGCTACATGCGGCAATATCATCAACTGTTCATATAAGCTCTTTGCCCAGACAAAGCCCGACGGAGTATTGGTGTTAGGCGATACAAACTCATGTCTTAGCGTTATCGGAGCCAAGCGCCTCCACATCCCAATCTTCCACATGGAGGCAGGCAACCGCTGCAAAGACGAATGTCTTCCAGAAGAGACCAACCGCCGTATCGTAGACATCATCTCAGATGTCAACATGGCATACTCAGAACATGCCAGAAGATACCTTGCCGACTGTGGACTTCCCAAAGAACGAACCTATGTAACAGGTTCCCCCATGGCAGAAGTACTTCACAACAACCTTGCAGAAATCGAAGCCAGCGATGTACACCAACGTCTTGGTTTAGAGAAAGGCAAATATATACTCCTTTCAGCACACCGCGAAGAGAACATTGACACCGAGAAGAACTTCCTTTCTCTCTTCAACGCTATCAACCACATGGCAGAGAAGTATGATATGCCTATTCTTTATAGCTGTCATCCACGCTCACGCAATCGTCTGGCGGCCTCAGGTTTTAAGCTCGACCCGCGTGTCATCCAGCATGAGCCTCTTGGCTTCCACGACTACAACTGTCTTCAGATGAATGCCTTTGCTGTAGTATCTGACTCTGGTACACTTCCTGAAGAATCAAGTTTCTTTACCTCAGTAGGTCATCCTTTCCCAGCCATCTGCATTCGAACCTCAACCGAACGTCCCGAAGCCATTGACAAAGGTGACTTTATCATTGCTGGTATCGATGAAAAGTCATTACTCCAGGCTGTAGACACAGCTGTAGAGCTTTGCCGTGACGGTCAGCATGGTATTCCAGTACCTGATTATGTTGATGAAAATGTATCGACAAAGGTTGTGAAGATAGTGCAGAGCTATGTTGGTATTGTGAATAAAATGGTGTGGAGAAAATAAAATAGAAACGATGTTCAATTTAGATAAATTCATTGCTGACTACGTAATTAATCGTCCTGTCAGTATGTTTGCTCAAGACATTGAGGCAAACAAAGTAACACTTACTGCTGAAATCAAAGGCAAAAAAGTGTGTGTGATTGGTGGAGCTGGTTCTATCGGTTCTTCATTCATCAAGGCTGTGCTACGTTTTGAACCAAAGAGTGTAGTAGTTGTTGACTTGAATGAGAATGGATTGGCAGAGTTAGTTCGTGACGTGCGAAGCACAGAAGGACTTTATGTGCCAGACGAGTTCCGTTGTTACACCCTAAACTTCGCTGATCCAATCTTTGAACGTATTTTCCGTGAGGAGAAAGGATTTGACATTGTTGCAAACTTCTCAGCACATAAGCATGTGCGTTCAGAGAAAGACAAGTATAGTGTGCAGGCACTTATCGAGAACAATGACATCAAGGCTAAGAAACTGATGGATTTGCTTTGCGTGTTCCCACCTAAGCATTTTTTCTGCGTTTCTACAGATAAGGCTGCTAACCCAGTTAATATCATGGGTGCCAGCAAGCGTATTATGGAAGACCTGGTGATGGCTTATAATGAGCACTTCAAAGTAACCACAGCTCGTTTTGCCAATGTAGCTTTCTCTAATGGTTCTTTGCCAGATGGATGGATTCATCGTTTGCAGAAGAAGCAGCCATTGGCAGCACCATCTGATGTGAAGCGCTATTTTGTATCTCCTGAGGAGTCTGGCCAGATTTGTATGTTGGCTTGTATCCTTGGAAATGGCGGTGAGGTGTTCTTCCCTAAGTTGGGTGAAGAACAGATGCTTACTTTCTCATCAATTTGCGATGAATTCGTAAAGGCAGAAGGTTTCAAGAAGGTGGAGTGCAAGAATGATCCTGAGGCAAAGAAGTATGCTGCAGATATGGATTATGAGAGTGATAACTATCCTGTGGTTTATTTCAAGAGTGATACCACAGGTGAGAAAGCTTACGAGGAATTCTATGTTCCTGGTGAGAAAATCAATATGACTCGTTTCTCTGCACTTGGTGTTGTAGAAGAAACTACTCGTCGTCCGATGCTAGAGATTAACCAGTTCTTTGATGAGTTGGAGGGCATCTTTGCAGAGCCAGACTTCACCAAGGCTGAAATCGTGACATCAATCAAGAAGTTTATACCTAACTTCGAGCATGAGGAAAAAGGTAAGAACTTGGATCAAAAAATGTAATTCTCAATAAAATGGCAGATTTTAAGAAAACGATAGACTTTATCAAGTCTGTTTATGGCAACCAGGAATTTACTCCATTGGCTGTCCCTGTTTTTGCAGGCAATGAAAAGAAATATCTCAATGAGTGTATCGACACAACCTTTGTTTCATCTGTAGGTAAGTTTGTGGATCGCTTTGAGGATGATATGGCAAAATACACAGGTGCCAAGAAAGCTGTTGTGTGTGTTAGCGGTACTAATGCTTTACACATGAGTTTGCTTCTTGTTGGTGTAAAGCAAGATGATGAGGTGCTTACACAAACTCTTACATTTATCGCAACATGTAATGCGTTGAGCTATATCGGTGCGCATGCTGTGTTTATTGATGTAGACCGTTCTACAATGGGACTTTCTCCTGATGCATTAAAAGCATGGCTTCATAAAAATGCCGAAGTACGCAAGAATACACGTAAAGGTGAACTTCCAAAGAGTAAGGACTTTGCTTTTGAAGAGGATGATTTGGCTTGCTATAACAAAAATACAGGCCGTCGTGTAAAGGCATGTGTTCCTATGCATTCTTTTGGACATCCAGTTCGTATTGATGAGATAGCAGCTATCTGCAAAGAATGGCATATTGAACTTGTAGAGGATGCAGCTGAGAGTATAGGTTCTACTTTTAAAGGACAACATACTGGTACTTTTGGTAAAATCGGTGCTATTAGTTTCAATGGAAATAAGACCATTACTACTGGTGGTGGTGGTATGATGCTCTTCAATGACGAGGAGTTGGGTGCATACGCAAAGCATATCACTACACAGGCAAAGATACCACACCGTTGGGAGTTCCGTCATGACCATATTGGCTTCAACTATCGTATGCCAAATATCAATGATGCTATGGGATGCGCCCAGTTGGAGAATATTGACAAGTATGTAGCAAGCAAGCGTAAGGTTGCTGCTGAATATGAAGAGTTTTTTAAGAATATACCAGAGATTGAGTTCTTTGTTGATTCTCCTAATACTGTATCTAACTATTGGCTCAATGCCGTTATCTTGAAAGATAAAGAGGCACAGATTGATTTTCTTACCCAAACTAATGATAATGGCGTAATGACTCGCCCAATCTGGGAGTTGATGAATCGTTTGCCAATGTTTGAGAATTGTGAGAATGATGGTTTGGAGAATACCATTTGGTTTGCTGATAGGGTAGTGAATATTCCAAGTAGTGTAAGATTATGATAAAATTTGAGATAGACAAATCATTACAATCGGTAATGAGTGGAAATATATCAAAAAAGACAAATGTTATAAAGAAAATATTATTATGTTCTATAAATAAATATAAAACCGAATCAATAACACAAGCGAAAGATTATGGCAAATTGGAGTGAAATACTTGATGATGTGAATACGTATCAAGACTTAATCGGCAGATTGAATGCGATAAGACAAGAAAAATTAGAAAAGATAAGCTCCTTAACAAGTAGAAATGTTATATCATATTATTCTGGCTGGTTGAAAAATCCAGAAGCTCCAAATATACAAATTAATGATAACGACATTAATGCATTAATGAATGCTGTTTATAAGTTGGATTCATCTAAAGGATTAGATATAATATTACACACGCCAGGAGGTGATATTGCTGCAACAGAGAGCATTGTAAATTATCTTCAAAGTGTCTTTTCCAACAATATAAGAGCAATAATACCGCAATTATCTATGTCAGCAGGAACAATGATAGCATTGTCTTGTAATTCCATTATTATGGGAAAGCAATCATCGTTAGGCCCAATAGATCCTCAATTTGGTGGTATTGCATGTCAAGGAATACTTGATGAATATCAAAGAGCGATAACTGCAATATCTGCAAATCCTGATGCTTTGGGATTGTGGCAAACTATTATTTCGAAGTATCATCCGACTTTAATTGGAGATTGTGAAAATGCGGTTAAATGGTCTAAGGAGTTGGCTTCAAAATGGCTTCAGCGTGTTAATGTAAATATAACTATGAACGATGTTGAAGAATTGTTCATAAGTCATGCAAACAGTTATTCTCATAGTAGACATATTTCAAGAGATGAGTGTAAAAATGTAGGATTAAAAGTCGAAGATTTAGAATCCTCTCAAGATTTGCAAGATGCAGTTTTGAGTCTTCACCATTGTTATATGATATTGTTTGATAAGTGGCGTTATTCAAAAATTATAGAGAATCATATCGGAGGGCATTATTTGCAAACATATGCAGAATCGTAAATTGATTTTTATTGGTGGCGGTGGTCATTGTAAATCTGTGATAGAAGTCGCAGAGAGTGCAGGCTATAAAATCAAGGGAATTCTTGATATGCCGGATGAAGTTGGCAAGGATGTTCTTCCTGGTCATAAGGTAATAGGAACCGATGATGAGATTCCTCAATATGTTGAGGAGTGTGATTTCATTATAACTGTAGGCTTCATCAAAAATCCAACCCTCCGAATCAAACTATATAATAAAGTGAAGGCGGCTGGAGGCAGATTGGCAACAATCATTGCCTCTACCGCTCATGTTAGTAAATATGCAGAACTAGGCGAAGGTACAGTCATTATGCATCATGCATTCGTTAATGCTGGTGCAAAGATAGGTGATAATTGCATTATCAATACTTTCGTTAATATAGAACATGATGCAGAAGTGGGTAATCAATGCCACATCTCAACAGGAACTATGGTGAATGGTGAATGTAAGATTGGAGAGAATTGTTTTATCGGATCTCAATCCGTTTGTGCCAACTGTATCGAAATCGCTTCTGATATTATCGTGGGAGCTGGTTCTGTAGTTCGTAAGTCTATACGTGTGAAGGGAATTTATGCAGGAAATTCTGCTATCCTTAAAATTAAAGCAAAATAGAATGAGTAACCATACATTAATAATTGCAGAAGCTGGTGTCAATCATAATGGTTCCTTGGATATAGCCAAACAACTTATAGATGCAGCAGTTGATGCAGGAGTTGATATTATCAAGTTTCAAACTTTTAAGGCAGATAAACTTGTATCAAAAGATGCCAAGAAAGCCAAATACCAGAAGGAAAATATTGGTGATGGTGATGATTCTCAGTATCAGATGCTCAAGAAATTAGAGTTGTCTGATGCTGATCATCAAGAACTTGTTGCCTATTGTCATCAGAAAGGTATCCGTTTTTGGTCAACTGCTTTTGATTTGGAATGTATTGATTTCTTGCATTCTCTAGGTTTGGAACTTTGGAAAATTCCTTCTGGTGAAATTACTAACTATCCATTCATCAAGAAAATTGCTCTTCTTCATGAACCGGTCATCATGTCCACCGGAATGTGCAATGAAGAAGATATCAGGAATGCGATGGAAGTATTGTTGAAGAATGGTTTGACAAAAGAGCAAATTACAATCTTGCATTGTAATACCCAATATCCTACACCTATGAAGGATGTCAATTTGAAGGCAATGCTTACCATCAAACAAGATTTTGGAACAGTAGTAGGTTATTCAGACCATACCCAAGGAATAGAAGTACCTATTGCTGCAGTAGCTCTTGGCGCACAGGTCATTGAAAAGCATTTCACTCTTGATAGAAATATGGTTGGTCCTGATCACAAAGCCTCTTTGGAGCCACAAGAACTAAAGGCTATGGTAAAAGCCATCCGTAATATAGAGCAGGCTTTGGGAACCGGTATAAAACAGGTTTCTGATTCAGAACGTGCCAACATAGCTGTAGCTCGCAAGAGTATTGTGGCAAGTACCTTTATAAAAAAAGGTGAAACATTATCCGATGATAACTTAGCAGTTAAGCGTCCTGGCACAGGTATTACACCTATGCGTTGGGAAGAAATTGTAGGTACAAAGGCTATTAAAGATTATCATCCAGACGAACAAATACAATTATGAGAAAGATTTGTTTTGTAACTGGCACTCGTGCAGAATATGGCTTGTTGAGTCGCTTGATGCGATTGGTCAAGGATGATGAAGATATGCATCTTCAAGTTATTGCTACTAATATGCACCTGATGCCTGAATATGGCGAAACCTATAAAGAGATAGAAAAGGATGGTTTTCATATAGACAAAAAAGTCTATATGAATAAACCGTCAGACGATGCTCATGGCGTTATAGCCTCGATGGTAGAGGAAATGCAAGGCATGAATGATGCTTTGTCAGAGCTTAAGCCTGATATTCTCGTACTCTTAGGTGATAGATATGAGATTCTTGTTGCTGCTCAGGTAGCGTTGATTCATCGTATTCCTATTGCTCATATTCATGGTGGAGAAGTTACTGAAGGTGCATTCGATGATGCCATCCGTCATTCCGTAACAAAGATGTCGTCTTTGCATTTTACTTCTTGTGAAGAATATCGCCATCGAGTTATTCAGATGGGAGAACAACCATCTAGAGTTTTTGATGTAGGTTCTTTAGGGGTAGAAAATATTAAGGCTATTCCTTTGATGACGAAAGATGAACTTGAAGCATCCTTGGATTTCAAGATAGATACACAAACAATTCTTGTTACTTATCATCCTGTTACCCTTGGTGGTGATCCTGCTAAAGACATACGTGAGTTTTTGGATGCTTTAGACCAGTTCAAAGATCTAAAAGTAATTTTCACTATGCCAAACTCTGATACTGGTAGAGATGCAATAGCATTGGCAATAGAGAATTATGTGCAAAAACATCAAGGACAGGCAAAATCGTTTACTTCTTTAGGTTTAAAGCGTTATCTTTCAACCCTTCAATATGTGAAAGCAGCAGTTGGCAACTCTTCTAGTGGAATCATTGAAGTTCCTTCATTTGGCATTCCAACCTTAAATATAGGAGATAGACAAAAAGGAAGACTCGCTTCAAAGAGTGTTGTTAATAGTGGAACTTCAAAGGAAGAGGTAATTGTTGGTCTCAAATATTGTTTGTCTGAGGAAATGCAAAAGGCTGCAAAGAATTACGAGAATCCTTATGCAAAACCCAATACTGCTCAATTGATATTTCAAGAACTTAAGATTGTTGAGCTAACAGGTTTGAATTTGAAAACATTTTATGACTTGTAGATTATGGAAGATATTTTAGTTGTCATTCCTGCACGTGGTGGTAGCAAGGGATTACCTGGTAAAAATATCAAAAATCTTTGTGGAAAACCATTAATTGCATATTCCATAGATGTGGCTCGCTCTATTACATCTGATGATAATATATGTGTGTCAACAGATGATAAAAAGATAATAGATGCCGTTGAGAACTATGGCTTGCATGTGTCATTTGTTAGACCAGCAGAGTTGGCAACTGATACAGCAACAACGAATGATGTTCTCTTACATGCTCTTAACTTTTATGAAAAGCGAGGAAAACATTATTCAAAATTACTTCTTCTTCAGCCTACCTCTCCTCTTAGAAAGGTAGAAGAGGTGAAGGAAGCCATAACTCTCTATCATAGTGACATTGATATGGTAGTATCCGTAACCAAATCACATGCTCCTGCTGTTTTATGTAATGATAATGAGAAAGGCTTTGTAGAACTTGTGTATAACAAAAATGCTGGTGGCCGTCAAACACTTCCTACTTTCTATGAGTTCAATGGTGCAATCTATGTCATTAATACAGATGCTCTTCGAGAAAAAGGACTTGGAGGTTTCACCAAACGACTTAAATATGTAATGCCCAAAGAAACTTCAGTAGATATAGATGATATCTATGATTTTATGTTAATAGAATCAATTCTAAAAGGAAAATAATTATGATAACAAACAATATACATATAATCAACAAGAGATCATCATTGATAGATGCTCTTTGTCTGATTAATAGTTTTAGAGGTGAGCCACTTGTTCTATTTGTTGTAGATGACGATAACCGTATGGTAGGAACGCTGACAGATGGCGATTCTCGACGTGCTCTTATTGCAGGTGCTTCTGTTAATGCTTCTATTGATAAGGTAATGCATCGAAGTTTCAATTATCTCCGTAAAGGCGTAGATGACGATGTACAACATCTTCGTGAGCAGAAACAGAAGCAAATGAAGTTAGTACCTATTCTTGACTCTGATAATAATATTGTTGATATTATTAATCTGGAAAAGTATATCACTCGACTTCCTATAGATGCAGTTCTTATGGCTGGAGGTAAAGGAGAGCGTCTTCGTCCTTTGACAGAGAAGACCCCTAAGCCATTGCTTGAGGTTGGAGGAAAATGCATTATTGACCATAATATAGACCGTTTGATTTCGTATGGCGTAGAACATATCAATGTGACAGTAAACTATCTTGCAGAGCAATTGGAAGAACATTTTGCAGCCCCTCGTAATGGAGTACAAGTTCGTACCTTCCGTGAACCTAAATTTCTTGGAACGATAGGGAGCATAAAGTTTGTGGATACATTCTATAACGATACAATCCTCGTGATGAATTCCGATCTCTTTACAAACATTGATTATGAGGATTTCTTTCTACATTTCCAACAGAATGATGCGGAAATGTCGGTAGCAGCTGTTCCATATAATATAAGTATAGAATTGGGAATTTTAGATCTTGATGGTCGTAATATAAAAGGACTCTTAGAGAAGCCAAAGTATAACTATTATGCTAATGCAGGTATCTATCTTATAAAAAAACGTGCGCTTGCTGAAATTCCCGAAGATACATTTTTCCATGCTACGCATCTTGTAGAAAAGCTTATAGCACAAGGTAAAAAGGTCATCCGCTATCCGCTTAATGGTACTTGGATAGATATAGGTACTCCACAAGAGTATCAGAAGGCAAAGGATTTGGTTAAACATTTAAAGAAATAAGCACTAAAATCTAATATATATGACGAAGCATATTCTCATCATAGATAAATTGCTACAATCCTCAAAATTGTAAAGTGTTCGACAATATATGTGGAATTTATGGGGCAATGACTTTTTAATATCTTATGTAGTGTGTATTGGATTTAGTAGGTTTTGTCTTAATTGTATGGGAGTCAATGTGAAAGGATTACTTCATGGGCATTGTACAATCCTTATTAAGAAATTGAAACTTGCAGAAATTTCATTCATCAATCGAAATTGTTTTATTGATAATAATGCAGATATAAATATAGAACAGAATTGTGCTGTCAGATATAATGTTGTCTTTATAGCGTCTAATCATACTATTGGTTGTTGTGATAGATGAGGAAAAATTATTATCTATTCCGATCGTTGTTCATGATGGTTGTTGGATAGGTGCAAATAGTACAATACTTCTAGATAAAGCTATAAAAAAGGAGTGTAATAGCAGTAGGAAGTGTCGTGAAAGGATTATTAAAATCAAATAGGTTATATGCTGGTGTGCCAGCAAAAGAAATTAGACAATTAGAGTAATGTTTGAATTATCGAAGAAAAAAGCAGGTAGTATTTTTAATATAGGTATTTTAGAGTTAGCAATTGCTCTATATCCTATTATTGCAGGTTATGGATATGGCTCGTTTCAACTAGCTTTTGGATTTTTGTTAATTGTTGATATATTCTTAATAAATAGAAAAAGGCAGCATAAATATTCTTTTAGTAAGATATATCAATATATGGCATTCATAGTCGTACATTGTGCTATATGGTTATTGGTAATGCCATCAATACCAAGTTATTTTGTAAACTCGTTTATTGCGGATATTATATATCTTATATCTATTGTTATTATAGTACCACAAATCGATTTTGATAAACTAAAAAATGCGATATATATAGTAACAATTATCTGTGCTGTTGGTATGCTTTATCATGTGTTTATGATAAAGTCTGGACACTCAATTCAACCAATTAAGCTACCTCTCATGCCAGATATGGATTCTAAAGCACGTTTGTATTCTTTTTTAGATCGTCCCACTTCATTCTTTTGGGAACCACAGTCGTATGCATCGTTTATGTTAGTACCTCTGTTCTTTTTACTAAGAGAAAAGAAGTTGATATGCGCATTTGCTATTGCGGCCACTATGATATTGTCTACATCAACGACAGGAATTATTATGGCTTTGTTTATGATAGGATTCTATATGGTAACACAAAAACAAAAGATGCAATATCGATTATTAGGAGTAATTGCCGTTATTGGGTTGGTTTATTTCCTGCTTTATTCTTCATTTACAACGGCAGGACTTGAAAAGTTGCAAAATACAGACATGGAAGAAAACAATAGAACAATTAATGGATTGCTTATAGCTAAGGATATGAGTTCCTTCGATTGGTTGTTTGGTGTTCCTTATGCAAATTTGCAAGATGCTTATGACGCAGGTTATATAACAAAGAATCTTATTATATATGCAAATGGTGAAGTTTTTGCCTCTGCGTTTTGGATATGTCTTTGTTGTCAAGGTCTTATTGGACTATTCTTCTTTTTAAATATTTACTGGGATATATTAAAAAAAAATCATACGGTGTTGCCATATTTAATATGTATTATAATAGGACTTTTTTCTAATCCTGATATTTTAGGTGCAGCATATGTCTTTCAATTAATGATAATGTACACATTTATAACAAATAAGAAAGTAGTAACTTGTAATTAGTAATAACTATATGAAAATAAATATTCTTACTTTTCAGTTCGCAAAGAACTATGGAGCAATTTTGCAGGCTCACGCGTTGTCTTCTTACATAAAAAATGATTTGCATGAAGAATGTGAAATCATTCAGTATTGGCCAGATCGTAGTGAAGCTTCTTGGAAAATGTATTATAGAGTATCAGATTTGCGTGTGTTACTTCGCAATATCTATGTGTTTTTCAATTTGAAGTACAAAAAGGAGTATAAGGAGAAAAATCGTATTATGCATAAAGCTATATCTGAGCTTCTTCCTTTGACTCATATTAAGTATAACAAGGAAACTATTCATACAAATCCACCTTTAGCTGATGCATATATATGTGGTAGCGATCAAGTTTGGAACTTTGTAAAATGTTTTGATGATCCCACATATTTCTTTGATTTTACAAAGTCAATGAAGAATGTAAAAAGAATAGGATATGCTCCAAGCATTGCAGACCCATGGCCAAAGTCAAGATGGGACGAGTTTAGAGGGTATCTTGCAAACATGGATTTTATATCTGTTCGTGAAAAAAGTGATGTAGAGGTTGTTGAAAAAATATCAGGAAAGCGTGTGACTCATGTGGTTGATCCTGTGTTTTTAAAGTCTACAGAATATTGGGACGAACTTTCCGAAAAAATAAATATAAAAGAGCCATATATTTTTTGTTATTTTCTTGGTACTAACGATTTGGCTGTTAATTTAGTTAATAAAGTAAAGGATTTAACGGGATATAAGATTGTGCATCTTAATTTGAATGCTCGAGATAGATTTAATTCAGATTATAATTTACGTGCCGTATCACCTCAGCAGTTTATAGGGCTTGTTAAAAACGCTGCGTATATATGTACGAATTCTTTCCATTGTTCGGCTTTTTCTATTATTTTCCGTAAAAATTATTCTGTAGCTCCAAAAGGATTTGCAAATGCACGTATGGAGAGCCTACAGGAAATGTTTGGTTTGAACAATCGTATGTTTACGCAAGAAAAGATTGACACAATGACTTCAGAATCGATGGTTGTAGACTATTCAAGGGCTGAAGAAAATTTTGTCCCATATAAAGAGAGATCTATTAAGTTTTTAAAAAATGCATTATATGGAGAAACAAATTAGACTTGTAGATAAATCTAAATGCACAGGATGTAGAGCTTGCTCGAATGTTTGTCCAACTTCAAGTATTCATTTTGAGTTAGATGGTTTGCACTATTATCCTAAAATAAATGAGGATTCTTGTATTAAATGCGGAAAATGCATAAGTGTCTGCTCGCCTTTACAATGGGAGAAAAACCATCCTGCTGAGTCAGAAGCAAATGCAAAATATTTCTGTGCATGGAATATAGATACAGATGAACGCTATTCGTCAACATCGGGAGGCGTAGGTAGTGCTCTAGCCAAACTTGCTTTGAAAAAAGGATGGTATGTATGTGGAGCTGCGTTTGATAAAGATTGGAAACTTACGCATATTGTCTCAAATGATAAATCAATAATTAATAAAATTAGAGGTTCTAAGTATCTTCAAAGTAATACAGATGAAGTATACAAGATTATAAAAGATTTATTAGTAAAAGATGAGAATGTTTTGTTTATCGGAACTCCTTGTCAAGCCGATGCTCTAAAAAATTGCATACCATCGAGGTTAATAGGTAATTTAATTCTTTGTGAGATTATCTGTCATGGAGTTAATTCGCCATTAGTTTGGGATGATTACAAAAGACATCTTGAGGAAGACCATAATTCACCTATAACATATTACAATTTCCGTTCTAAAAGTAGGGGATGGGGAAAACTGAGAGTTTCCTATAGTTTTGCAAATGGCGAAAAAAAAGATGAACCTGCTTATCGTAATATTTTTCATAGTTGGTTTGGACGTCATTATATGATGCGAGAGTCTTGTTTTAATTGTCCATATAGAACTGTTTCTCGTTACTCTGATATTGTTATAGGTGATTTCTGGGGGATTGAAAATATTGAGCCAACATTAGATGTGAAGAAAGGCGCTTCCGTTGTGATAGCTAATACGTCTAGAGGTAAAACGTTTCTTGCAGATTGTAATTTGACTATTAAGGAAATAAATAGAATTTCTGCATTGAAGGTTATAAAGGGCTATATTGATAAAAACACCAATGAAACTAAATCAATGGAAATAGAACGTATGAAACAATTTGAAAAGGACTATAAATCTTATTCTTTTGTAGAGATGTATAAGACAATGTATCCATTAGTAACGCCAATGCAGAAAATAATTAGTTCAATTTTGTTTCATCTACACTTAAAGAAATGAGTAAAGAAAATATTGCAAAGTCAGCGATAGGGGTAACTATTGTGATGATAATAGGTTATTTACTATCGTTTGGAAAAGAAGCCGTTGTTGCATATTATTTTGGCGTTTCTCCTGAAGTTGATGCATATACTATAGCAATTCAAGTACCTGTAATTCTGTTTTCATTTGTTGCAGTAGCAATACAATCAGTAGTAGTTCCAATTTACTCAGATATTTATTATAATCAAGGCAGAAACAAGGCTGATTTATTTGCAAGTAATCTTATTGTAATAGTTACATTATTTGTATTGCTGTTTTTTATTCTTGGTGAAACTTTTGCAAGCGGGTTAATATATTTGTTTGCACCTGGTTTTAATACCGAAGTACATAATCTTGCAGTTACTCTGTTAAGAATAACATTGCCAACAGTGTTTTTTTCACTAATAGTAAAAGTGTACACAGCAATTCTAAATGTAAATAAAAAATATGTAATTCCAGAGTTGTCTTTATTATTGCTTAATATAGGGTTAATAGTGTCAATAGTATTGTTGCATGCTTTATATGGAATAGTAGCTGCTTGTATTGGGCAAATAGTTGGCACTTTGCTTCAATTCGCTTTATTAGGATTATTGATAAGAAAATATTTTGCTTTTTCCTTTTACATAAATCCCAAAGACGAAAAAATCAAACAAGCTTTGAAAATGTCATTGCCTGTATTCTGGAGTATAAGTGTTGCAGAACTAAATGCCATGATTAATAGAATGGTCGCATCATTTCTTTTTGTTGGTTCAATTGCTGCACTTAGCTATTCGCAGAAACTGAATACTATTTTTATTTCTTTTTTTACATCTGCTATTGCAACTATAGTGTATCCGTTATATGCAGAGTCTGCTGCTAAAGGAGATACTCAACAATTAAATAGTAGAATTAATTTGACATTGTCTGCATATGCTTTTTTCCTACTTCCTGTAATGGCATTTTTGTTATGTTTTAAACGAGAGGTTGTCACTTTGGCTTTTGCAAGAGGGGCTTTTGATAGTTCAGCTATTGATTTAACACAAGAGTTATTGGGATTCTATGTACTTGGTTTATTGTTCCTAGCTTTGAGGGGAACAGTAACAAATGTCTTTTATTCTCTTAAAGATAGTGCTACTCCTGCCAAAAACGCAACAATAGGTGTGCTTATAAATCTTGTACTAAATCTGTCTCTTCCGTTTGTCATGGGAATAAATGGATTGGCTCTCGCAACAGCTTTGTCGGCTATATACAAATGCTGGATGTTGATATTCTTACTTTTAAAGAAGTATAAAGAATTTGAACTTGTTAGTTTCTTTAGGAATCTGAAAGGAATAGTAATTGCGGCAGTTGTAACATCTTTGGTATTGATAGGATGTAGATATTTTTTGAGTGATGTATCTGATATAATACGTTTTAGTTTAGGAGTATTATGCTGTGCCATATGCTATTTAATAAGTGTATTCATATTGAGGGTACCTATATTTGTAATTTTGTTTGATATGATAAAGAAAAAAATACGTATATAATTATGGTAAGATTGATAATAAGAGATGACGATTGTAACTTTTTTACTCGTCCAGAGGATTTGGAACATGTATATCGTTCTATCCCAGATTTTCCCGTTACTTTTGCAGTTGTTCCAACTGTGACAGATGTCTATGGGGGCTGTCCAGAGACAATGAATAATAAAAAGCCTCGTCCTGTAGGTGAAAATAAAGAACTCGTTAATTACCTTAAGAAAAAACTTATTGATGGTAAGTGTGATATTGCATTGCATGGAGTATACCATGGATATAAGTTTGATAAAAATGGGACGAAAATCCCAGAAATGATCTGGCGAAATAACGAGCCTGATTTGATTGAGAACATTGGAAAAAACAAGAAGTATTTAGAGGAAGTTTTTGACTATCCTATCAACTGTTTCGTAGCGCCAAGTAATCGAATATTGAAGGAAGGTATTGAAGCTGTATATTCAAATGAAATGAATTATTCAGGCATTATAGGCTTTTCTTTCAATAGGTCATTTTCTTTCAAGAGTCTTATGAATTATATTAAGCGTTGGTATATTCGCTTATTCTTGGGATTCCCATATCCAGGTGTAATGGACTATGGTACACATTTAGAGGTTAATGCAACCAATCGCACATCTTTTGATTTCTTGAAGAATTTGTTTCTTTATTGTAAAAAAAGAGATTTGCCACTTGCCATCAATGTGCATTATTGGCATATGCGCGATAATGAAGAATATTACAAAGATTTCTTTACTTTTATTGACTATGCTATTACTAATGGGGCGATTCCAACTCGCTTAAGTGACTGTTTTAAGAAATAATAAAATGAGAGTTTTATCTTTTGGTCATATTCCTTCCTTTGCAGGGGGACGTCAAAGTAGTGGGCTTGCAAATGTCATTTTTCAGTTATCGTATCATCTTGCTAAACATGATGATGTAGAAATGTATTTGGCTGCTACAGATGTTTATGTACAAGAATTACGCAAGGATAATCTCATGATCTTCGGATGGACAAAGAGTTGTTTGCTAAAATATGCAATGAAACATCCATTTGTAGCAGTGCGGTTACTAGTCAATGCGCTTAGTTGTAAAATTAAGTATTCGCCTATTGTGTCAGTTCAAGGGTTATTTTTTAAAAGTCTTTTACTTGATTATGCGATTCGCAAAGTAAAACCTCAAATTGTGCATTTGCATGGCGTGGTAGCAATGTATTATCTTCCAATTATTTCTTCAAAAATAAAGGTGGTAGTTACTATTCATGGAAATGTTGGGATTGATAATAATCTTCCGAATCATACAATATATGCTAAGTTAGAAAATGCACTTTGTATTTCGAATAAAATTGACAAGTTATGTACAATTTCCACAACAATTCCCAAAATATTGAAAGAAACATATGGAACTATTATTCCTCCTGTTAATGTTATTCTAAATGCTTATGATAATAAAGCTTTTAGCTATATAGAGTCCCAAAAACATAATAAATTAACTCTTTGTACAATTGCTTCTTTCTCAAAGTTGAAAGGACAAGAACGTGTTATCAAAGCCTTAAAGAATAGTGGATGCGATTATCGCTATCTTTGTATAGGTCAAATATGTGAGGAAGATAAAAGGAAACTTGAAAAACTTTCCGAAGGATTGGATTTTCATTGGTTGGGTGTTAAAAGTTCTGATGAGATTCGTTCTATTCTTGCTGATTGTGATTATATGATTCTTCCGAGTTCGTCTGAAGGTTTTGGTTTGGTTTATCTAGAAGCTATTGCTTGTGGAGTTCCTGTAATAATCCCCCAGCATTTACCTCTTGCTATGGAGGGAGATATTCTTAATAATAGTAATTCCATACGAATTGCAGACAGTTCTTCGACCTCAATAGAGTCAGTATTATCTTCTTTAAAAAGTAAAAATTGGAATAGGAAGAAGGTTTCTGGGTCTATTGTTTCTTATACTTGGGATAATATAGCACATAAATACTATGAATTGTATTCATCAATAATAAAAAAGTGATTTTATGGACTTTAGAAGTTTATATAAATTGAATCTCCATTTTGTTAACGCAGGTGATAAGCTCAAGTATTTGTTGAGATTGCCATCATTGAATAAAACAACAGCTTTATTAAAGATAGGTAATTAGGTAATATTAAAAACAACTTGCATAGAATTTGATAAAAGCTTGCTATCATTAAGGAGCATCCGTTAAAAGTTGCACAAGTTGTTTTTTGTATATAACGAACCATTAATAAGAAAAAATGAATAAACAACTAAGAGAAACATTAAATTATTACTCAAAAGCTTTGGAAAGGTTTGTTGGTAATACCTCAAAGAGTATAACATCTCTTGTTAGAATGATGGTATTAAGTAGATTAGATGTTGCCAATAAGGCAAAACATTATTCTGATTATAAGACCTCAAAAGAATGTTTAATATTAGCAAATGGGCCTTCACTAAAAATAGCGTTTGAAAATGGTGACGTACATTGGGAAAACAAGGACATATTTGTTGTGAATATGTTTGTATGTTCAACTGAATTCTGGAAAATTAAACCAAGATTCTACTTTGTTATAGATGGAGCTTTTTTTAGCCCCTCTAATGAAAGAACAAAAGATTTGTCACATTCATTAGCTTCTGCTTTGAATAAAGTAGATTGGGATATATTCTTATGCATTCCGTCCAGCTGCATAAACGGTGGCTTTATAAAGGAACTAGATAATGACCATATACACATACTCCATTGGAATACAACAACCTTTAATGGTTTCAAATGCCTTAGCCATTTTATGTATAGACATAACATGGCTATGCCACGATGTCAGACAGTCACTAATATGGCATTGGTATCTGCTATTAATATGAATTACAATAATATTTATCTTTATGGTGTTGATCATTCATGGACTCGTGATTTGAGAGTCGATAATAATAATGTTGTTTGCTATGGTGATCGACATGTATATGCAACAGATGTGCAGGTTATAAAGAAAGAATGTTCAATAGGACATTTATTAAATCAATTCTCAAAGATGTTTGATACACATTGGTGTATTAAAGATTATGCAAAATCGATGAAAGTAAACATATGGAATTGCACACGTGATTCTTTTGTTGATGCATATCCAAGAAAATATAAATGATTATGACCCTATCATATATATACGCAAAAATCTTTAAGAAGTTTCTGCGTGGAAAGGCCATCTACAATAGTATGCTTGATGCCACCACCAAAGTAAACTCTGGCTCTAGCATCTATAACTGCGAAATTGGTCGTTACAACAACATTGGCTACGACAATGAGTTGAATAATGTGGAAATCGGTAGTTTTTGTAGTTTTAGTGACCATGTTTTCATCGGAGGAGATGAACATCCGTTGGAATGGGTCAGCACATCGCCAGTGTTCGAGAGTGTAAAACATAGCGGTCCATCAAAGAAATTTGCTAGTTTTGATGTACCAGAATGTAAACGTACATATATTGGTAATGATGTATGGATAGCGCATAATGTAAGTGTTAAGGCTGGAGTGACTATTGGTACAGGAGCTGCAATTGGTACGGGTGCAGTAGTCACCAGAAATATTCCTCCTTATGCTATCGTCGCTGGAGTTCCAGCAAAAATTATAAGATACAGATTTGATGAAAACATTATACGTGAACTCCTTGAAACAAAATGGTGGGAATTGCCAGATGAAAAACTACAAGAAATAGGTAAACACATAAAAGAGCCTTTAAGGTTTATAGAACTTGTCAAACAAATAAGGACAGAGTTTATTAACTAAAATGCAGACAAGTGCGAAACATATAATATAGGAGATATGGCTAACGGAAAAATAATAGTATCACAAGGAACATCCGACTTCTTCCAAGGAAGCGAAGATTTTGACAAGAATTTAGCTTTGCTAAAAGACAAAATAAGAGAATTCTTCAATCTCAAGAATGTGAACTTTCTTTTTGGTTCAGGCACTAGTAGTGGTGCAATTCCTACTATGTCAAAATTGTATGAAGATTTACATTTTGACGAGGACGAGAAAGAAACGGAATGTGAATTTGATAGTATTGTTAAGAAGGAAGGAGATAACCTTGAAAAATGCTTGAACGTAATGTACTCTGCAAGGAGTTATTACTCAGGATTGGAAGATTCTGACAAGGAAGAACAAAAGAAAATAGAGTCGCAAAAAAGTTTATATGATTCACTTATTAAAAAGATAGAGAACCATATATTCAATTCAATCAATATTTCGTTTGAAAGTGAAGCTGGACAGAAAGTTTTGGCATATTACAAGACCTTTTATCAAAAATTAGCTTTAAGAAATAAAGACAATTCGAGAATAAGGGTTTTTACTACAAATAACGACCTGTTCAATGAGATAGCGTTAGATGCATTGAACATACATTATATCAATGGTTTTAGTGGAGGGCTGCACAAATTTTTCAATCCAGCCATTTTCAATTATACTTGGTCAAAAAGAATGGATACAAGCATTGATAAGTATGAGCCTGTAGAGAATATGGTATATCTGTATAAAATACATGGTTCGGTCAATTGGAGAGAAACTAAGGATGCAGGAAATAATTATTTTGAGATAGAAGAAGTAATACCTTCTGAAACTAAGGCCGATGGTTCTGTGCTGATATACCCAACTCCTACAAAGCAAGACAAGAGTTTAGGTTCTCCGTATGTGGACCTGTTCCGTGAATTTCAGAATAAGCTGCTAGAACCCCATTCTGTATTATTTGTAATTGGATATAGTTTTAGTGATCGCCATGTCAATGATATAATCTATCGTGCCTTAGCAACAAACTCAACTATTAATGTTGTGATATTCGGCACCAAGCCAAATGAAGAAGAACGAAAAAATAAGCCTATTTTCTTTATTGATGACAACAGGATATTCACCATTAGCGGTACGGAATATAAAGATGAAGAAAAAACAGTGAAAATTGGGACTATAAATTATTTTGACTATATCGTCAAAAACCTTATTCCTAATCTTGACGCATTCCGTAAGGATGGAGATTTGTTGAACAAATTTGTACAGAGTTTGAAAGAAAAGACAAAGAAAGATGAAGATAGGTAAGATTATATCTGTAGAATATGACAAGTTTCGGGTTAGATTGTTTCATACAACGAGAAACTCTACAGTTAATATTGAAGGTACGGTCTACTATTTCGGCAATATAGGAAGTTACCTAAAGACTGTAAACTCTTCAGGTGAATATATTATGTGTGAGGTGATTTCTATTGTTGATTGGGTAGGTAAAGAGAATCAAGTATATAGCACATACAACCTTGATAGTTCACGAGAAATTATTATCAAGCCTATAGGAACACTTAAGCATGATACATTCAACATGGGAATAGGCATATTTCCTTCATTATACAGCGATGTTGAGATTGTGACCTACTCGGATTTGGATGCAATATTGTCTTTCACCAATGAAAAAGCAGAGGAAGGAATACACTCTGTTATAGACATAGGTAAAAGCAAAAGCCTTATAAACTATTCCATTTCGCTTGATATAAATCGTTTGTTTAATATTCATACAGCAGTTTTAGGCAATAGTGGAAGCGGAAAGTCGAATACAATCGCTCATATACTACATGAAGTATACAGAAAAAAGAAGAATATAGCCGAAGGTGCTAAGACTATAATATTTGATGCCAATGGCGAGTATCCAAAGGCTTTCGGAACTGATGTACTTTTAAATGTGCAGCCAATATTCTACAAGCCAAATATAGAAGAAGGAAAAGATGGATATGAAGCTTTTAAACTGCCATATTATTTGATGAATTTGGATGAATGGCTCTCGTTCTTAATGGCATCAGAAAGAACGCAAAAGCCTTTTTGGGATAGGGTGCTTCAAGAGAGTTACAAGTTCTATAGAATTTTCAATAATAATAGTCGTGAAGATGCTATAAAGTTTGCCAACTATATCAAGTGGAAGTTACGGCAAATGCTTTTTAATATTGTTACAAGGATAGATAGTGACACATCTAAGATGACAGCAGCCAAAGGAGCAATTGCTATGTTACGAAATACTTGTAAAAGCAATATTGGAGAGAACATGGACGAAGAAGTGTTAAAGGACTTAGTTGGCTTTCTCGATATCTGCGATAAACTATGTTTTGTAAACTATGGAAATAATAACGATGCACTTTCAAATGCTCTGAATCTATTTGCAGCAAATGAAGGAGAAAAACAAAAATATGTATATCTGAGTGTAGCTGGTGGAATAAGTACTGTTAATTTATCTACAACAAAGAAAGGTCAATGTTTTATCCAAATTAATGAAGAAAATGCGATAAAGGTCAATCAGAATAAGTTGAAGCCTGGAGAATTCTTCGATTATCACTATTTGCAAACAGCTGTTGAAATAGTGCTAACCGAAGAAGAATCAAGAGGCAATCTGAGAATAAGGGATTTTGTGTCAACTTTGATGAGTAGACTCGATTTTTTCCTCTATAACAATGAGTGCGATTTTATGCGTATCGACAAAGCGGAATATAGAAACGCAGCAGATTATTTGGAAAAAGTACTTGGAATAGCTGATGGTGAGGAAAGACAAAAGCAACTCATAACTATAGATGTGAGCGAAGTCGGTACAGATGTTTTGGAACTTATGACAAGTGTTATCAGCAGAATGATATTTGACTACAGGAAAACAAAAATTAGCAAAAAACGCCAAGAACGTCCTATTCATCTTATTCTTGATGAGGCTCACAGATATATACGTAAAGATGCTGACTACATCATGCGAGAAAATATCTTTGAGAAAATAGCGAGGGAGGGACGTAAATATTCCTTGTATTTGATTATATCTTCCCAGCGTCCTTCTGAATTATCGCAGACAGTTCTTTCGCAATGTGGAAATTACATTGTTCATAGAATACAGAATGAGGTTGATATGAAATACATTTATTCTGTTCTGCCTTATTTCTCGGAAGATTATATAACCAAAATAAAACAAGCAGTGCCTGGTGAAGCCTTGGTTTTTGGAAACTGTGTTCCTATGCCAATAATGGTTAAGGTAGAGGAGGCATGTCCTGCTCCTAATAGCAAGAATTGTGATATACGAACAGAATGGTTTAAATATGGAGTAAATGAGGAACTTGATGAAAACTAAAGGAAAAATTCTAATTATTGACAGTGATAGCGAAATATATTCAAAAGGTTATAGCCTTTATAGAAAAGGTGATAGAATAGGTCTTGTTCGTGATCATAAATATGCTTTGTTATCACAAATAAAATTCACTCGTCGCCTTTTACGTGCAGAAATCACGGGATTATATGTATTGAAAGATAATGGCATGATAGCTGTGGCAAAGAAAGGCTTATTCAGAAAATCACCTGAATGTGTGGATTTTCATAAGGTCTTTGCAATGCCAAGAGGCTCAAAACCATTGAATCTGTGTGTGCTTCCAAATGAACACATATTCTTTGGAGAGTATTTCCAAAATATGGGTAAAGAAGAGGTGAACATTTATGGTTCTACAGACAATGGCATGACATGGAAAGTGGTATATACTTTTCCGAAAGGAAACATAAATCATGTGCATGGAGTTTTTTATGACAAATACATGAGGCGTGTATGGGTTTTGACTGGTGATAGGGAAAATGAATGTATCATTGGTTATACAGATGACGAATTTAATACGTTTCATGAAGTTCTAAGAGGAGGACAGGAATACAGAAGTTGTCAACTGTTCTTCTATAAGGACTTTATAGTGTATGCTACAGATTCACAATATATGGAAAATGAGATACGTAGTATCAATAGAAACACTCTTGAAGTAAATACTCTTGCAAAAATTCAAGGTTCTGCCATTAAAGGTGGACAAACGGGTGAGGTGGCATATTTGTCAACTACCATAGAACCATCAGAAGTTAATAAAGATTGCTTTTCACATATCTGGGTGACGAAGGACGGAAAAAAATGGCAGGAAGTGATGAAAGCTGAGAAAGATAGCTGGCCTTCAATATTTCAATTTGGTACATTTGAGTTTCCTCAAGATGCATATAATAACGGTAAACTGTGGTTCTCTGGAAGAGCATTGAAAGGGTATGATAATAAATATTCATTTATAGAGATATAAAATATGAGAATACTATTAGTAACTCAATACTTCTATCCAGAAGTATTTAAAAGCAATGACTTAGCCTTTGAATTGGCAAGGCGCGGACATCATGTTGATGCTTTGGTTGGAATTCCTAATTATCCAGAGGGAAAATACTTCAAGGGGTATGGCTTGTTCAGCAAACGTCATGAGGTGATAGATTGTTCCGATGGTAATAGGAAGGGTAAAGTAAATGTGTATCGTTGCTTTCAGACTCCAAGAGGTAAAGGTGGTTGGCGATTGCCAGTAAATTATTTCTCGTATGTAATTAGTGGCTGTTTGTGGGTACTATTCTTTATTGCTTGGAGAAAAAAATATGATTGTATTATCGGACATGAGCCTTCACCTATATTTCAAGCTTATCCAGCATTGCTGTTAAGGAAATTGAGAAAGATACCTTTCTATTATTGGATAATGGATTTATGGCCAGATGCAATGAAAAGTGGTGGAGGTGTAAAAAATGAAAAACTGCTGAATTTCATTGATAAATTGGTGAAAGGAATATATCGTCAAACTGACAAGATTCTGATAACCAGTAAGCGATTTCGCGAACCTATTGCTCAGAAGGGTGACTTCAAGGATAAGATAATTTATTTCCCCAATTGGAGTGATGATATTCTGAGTATGTCGCAAGAGTATAAGATACCTAAACTACCTGATGGTTTCAAAATTATGGTAGCAGGAAATATGGGTAAAGCTCAAAACTTAGAAGCCATATCAGAGGTTATGATAGGGTTGAAGGATGTTCCTGAAGTGAAATGGATCTTTGTTGGTGGAGGCTCACGTAAAGAGTGGATGGAGCAGTTTATAAAAGAAAATGGTTTGGAAAATCGTGCATTCTGTTTAGGACAGTATCCATTTAAGGCAATGCCTGCATTTATGAAACAAGCAGATGCAATGCTGGTTACACTAAGAGCTGGATATCCTCATCTCGAAGCTGTTGTTCCTGCACGCTTGCAATCGTACATGTCAGCAGGTCGTCCTGTTCTTGCTATGATTGGATGTGGAGGTGCAGATATAGTGGAAGAAAGTAAATGTGGGTATGCTGTACCAGCTGGTGACTCAGCAGCACTTATCAAGGTAATAAAAGAAAAAGTGTTGACTGACAAAGAAAGTTTTGCAAAGATGGGATTGAACGGACGTGAGTATTATGAAAGAAACTACCGTTTAGACCTTTGTATTGATAATTTGGAAAAAATCATAGATGATAAATAATATGGAAGAACAAAAGAAATTAAGTACGACTTTTAAGTTGCTTCGTGCTTTAGGTTTCAATTACTCAGAAGAAGAATATGGGCAAGTGAGCCTATGGCGAGTGATAAAACAAACTTTCGGAAACATCTATCGTAAACGATTGGAAAAGATGATGGACTGGCCTATATTGGCTCCTATATGTCCTCGAAAGTTAAGACCTTGGTTGTTGAGACGTATAGGGTGTCATGTAGGTAAGAATGTCTTTATTGGTGACTATGTGCGTATTGACTTGAATCATGCCGATTTAATTTACATAGATGATTATGCTCATGTTACAGCTGGATGCCGACTTCTTTGCCATCAGCGTAATCTGAAAGACTATCATGTTGGTGACAATGCCGCTAAGTGTGGTTATCGTTTAGGCGAAATTCATATTGGGAAAGGTGTTATGGTTGGTATGGAAACGATGATAATGCCTGGTGTGAATATTGGTGATGGAGCCGTGATAGGTGCACGATCTATGGTGTTGAAAGATGTTCCAGCTTATAGTGTTGCCATGGGATCACCTGCAAAGGTCGTGAAAGAGTTTGCGCAAAGAGAAGGCTCAAAAATAACAACGTTTCAAGAATAAGAATATGAAAAGAGTTTTAATAACAGGTGCAGGAAGTTATATCGGCACTAAAGTTGAAAATTGGCTTAAAAAATATCCTAAGGAGTTTCAGGTAGATTCAGTAGACACAATAGATGGACATTGGAAACAGGCTGATTTCAGCAAGTATGATGTTGTGTACAATGTAGCAGGTATAGCACATGTGAAGGCTGCTGCAGGTGAAGGTCCTTTATACTATGCCATTAATCGTGACCTGGTGATTGATATTGCTAAGGCTGCAAAGGAAGCTGGCGTAAAGCAGTTCATTCACATGAGCAGTATGATTGTATATAAAGAGGTGAAGACCCTTGATGGAAAACAAATACACAAAGATACTGTACCAATGCCAAATGGTTTCTATGGTGATTCAAAACTACAAGGCGAAAAAGGTATAAAAAATTTAGATTGTCCTACTTTTAAAGTTTGCATTCTTCGTCCTCCAATGATTTATGGTCCTGGATGTAAGGGTAATTTCCCAAGATTAGCTTGGCTTGGTGTTAAGGTTCCTGTTTTCCCTGCTTGGCATAACAAGAGAAGTATGCTTTTTGTGGATAACCTTTGTGAATTTGTTCGTCAAGCTATTTTACACGAATGTCAAGGAACATATTACCCTCAAAACAAGGAATATGCAGATACTGTCGAAATAGTTAGATATTTTGCAGAGAAATATAATCACAGAATATGGATTACTCCAATTTTTAATTGGGTTATAGCTTTGTTCGGCAACCATGTGCGTGCATTGGGAAAGATGTTTTCTAATAGTACGTATGATATGGAGATGAGCCAATATGATTTTGACTATCATGTAAGAAGTTTGAGAGATTCTTTTGAGGGCATAGAACCAAGAAAAGGAATGAAGTAATTATGCAAAATACAGAAAAGGCACTTTTGTATTTGATAGCTGTAGGGCTAGGAAAAACAGATTTTGATTTAGCAGATTTTCCTTGTCAATTAGAGTGGGCTAAGTTATATAGGCTAAGTGTAGAACAAGGTGTTAATGCAGTAGCTGTAGACGGCCTACAAAAAATATTGCAGAAATATCCTAATGACCAAAGGTTTGCTGTAAAAGACGTTAGCGATAGAATGCAACGAATGCAATGGATAGCCCAAAGTGTTGTTATTGAAAAACAATATCTATGCTGTGAAAAAGCCATATCAGATTTGGCTGCGTTTTATAATCAGAATGACATCCGTATGATGATACTGAAGGGATATGGTCTTTCTTTAGATTGGCCTATTCCTTCACATCGTCCTATGGGAGATTTGGATACATATAATTTCGGGAAACAGAAGTTGGCTGATGAATTGGTTAAAACGAAATTAGGAATAAAAGTGGATGATTCTTATGAACATCACACAATTTTCACTTATAAAGGGTTGATGGTTGAAAATCATTATGACTTTTTCAACGTATATGCCCATAAAAGCAGCAAAATATTGGATGGTATATTGAAAAAGATGGTTGATATAAATGTTAGGACATGCAATGTACTTCATTCTATAATATATCTGCCCCCTATTCAATTTAATGCACTATTTTTATTAAGACATGCAGGCCTGCATTTTGCGGGAGAACACTTGGTGCTTAAGCAAGTGATAGATTGGGCTATGTTTGTGGATAAACATCATGAAGAAATAGACTGGGAGGATTTGGAGAACACAGCAAAGAAAATGAATCTAGATCGCTTCTTGGCTTGCCTAAATGCTATATGTATAGAGAATATAGGTATTGATAAGGCTAAATATCCTGTTGTAGAAATCGATAAAGAGTTGAAGGAAAGGGTCCTTTCTGACATTCTATCTCCTGAGTTTAATGACCAAAAACCTAAATCTCTTTTTCCTATATTATTGTATAAATGGAAAAGATGGAGAGCAAATGCATGGAAGCATAGAATGGTTTTCAACGAGAGCCAATTCTCTATGTTTTGTACTTTGTTATATAGTCATATTAAACGAATAAAAACAATAAAAGCGTAATTTATGATTTATAAATACTTTAAACGCATTTTCGACTTTGTATGTGCCTTTTTGGGTATTGTAGGTACTTCACCGATATGGATTCTGTCTATTATCCTAACGGAATTGAGTGACCCAGGACCTTTGTTTTACTTTGCAAACCGTGTTGGCAAGGACAACAAGAAGTTTAAGATGTGGAAGTTCCGTTCCATGCGTGTAGCAAGAGGGGCTAATGAGGCTTCATTGCGTCCTGACCAAGACCGTATATTCTGGTGGGGTAAGATTATGCGAAGATTGAAGATTGATGAGTTACCTCAGTTGATGAACATTCTAAATGGTACTATGTCGATTGTAGGTCCGCGTCCTGCTGCTGTAGATCAGGTAGACATTACACGTGGAGGAGCTAATGCTATAGCTGCCACTGTGCCTTGTGGCTTGACTTCGCAGTCAAGTCTGTGGGATTATATTTATGGTGACCAATTTCCAGATGAGGAAGAATATAATGAGAAAGTATTGCCCATCCGCTTGAAACTTGATGTGTATTACGTAAAGCACGCCTCGTTCTTTGGTGACATCAAACTGATTATCTGGACTTTCATTGCTATCCTATATACTGCTTGTGGAAAGTATCCGCAGTGGATGCATGATAGGTTGGTGGGGTATGCGAAGATGATAAAATAATAAATTACATTTTTGTCAAGTTGAATAACTTAATAAAGGACTAATGAAAGAATGGGTTGCAATCAACAGATGAATATTGTAGAAGAATGTCGTCAACAACTTAATCATGTAATGGAATTTAGTTGTGATAAATTACATAATTCCATTCGTGAATTTATATTCTAAAGAATAGATTATAGCAAGGTCGACTCTTTTATGCCACAATGGATTATTGATTGTGGAATTAGTCCAGAATTAAGCACTTCTAAAGATGCTTATGAGCAGTTTAAAAGACATACAAATCATCACCCAATATTTGGATTGTATATATATTACTTTGATATATGGTGTAAAAATGCAGCAATTCAAGATAGATTGCAAGCTGTTGCAACATTTCTACAGAGATTCTATAATATAGTACCATATGAAGCCAAATATGAAGAATGTTATTATACTTCAGCAGGAAGAATTAGTGGTGAACAAGAAACAGAAGCTCATGTATTATTAAATAGTATTTTTGTTGCGTATGCATCTATATTTGATCTTTTAGCCAAAGTTGCAGTGGAGCAATTTGAATTTGGAAAATATGATTTTTCTCAATATAAGAAAATGCGAAGCGTAAACACTCTTTTTAATAAAGGTCTAAAAAACATTGATCCATCATTAAAAGACAATGGATTGCTTTTTACTGAACCACCAGTAATAAGAAAAATAGAAACTTTTAGGAATGAATATGTGCATAATGGACCTTGGGACTTGAGATGTTGCATATATTACACCGCCGTAAATGGAGAACCAGCCGATGTGGTAATTTACAGTCCAGATATGGACGAATTTGGAAATTTCATTACGTCAGGTTCACGAAATAAATTTTATTCACAGGGAAATCGTATCAATATACAACTGCCTATATTGTTAAAAGAAGCAACAAGTATTATAGAATCAACGATTGAAAGAATATGTACTCTTTATCAAAAGAATACAATAGATAAAGTAGATGAAGCATATACAAATGAATGCATTAAGGCTATATTAAAATATCAAATATCATTAGTAATAAATTTAAAAAAGAAAAAATAATGAAATACTTATTAGTAGTAGCCCACCCCGATGACGAGGTTCTCGGAGCTGGTGCATCAATGTGGAAATGGTCGCATGAAGGCGACGAAGTAGATGTAGCCATAATGTGTACAGAGGCAAAGGCAAGAGCTTTCCGTCCTTCGGATGCAGAGTTGGAAGGTGACACGGATGCTGCCACCAACTATGTTGGCGTTAGTAAGAAGTATGAGGCGACTTTTCCAAATATCGAGATGAATACTGTGCCACATTTGAAATTGGTGCAGTTTATCGAGAGTGCTATTCGTGAAAGTGAACCTAATATTGTTATTACTCATCATCCTGCTGATACGAACAATGACCACTTGCAAACCTCAATGGCCTGTCAAGAGGCTATACGTTTGTTTCAGCGTCAGCCGACAGTGAAGCCTGTGAAAGAGTTCTGGTATATGGAAGTACCGTCATGCTCAGAATGGGCTATCAACGATGCTATGAATCTGTTCCGTCCTAACTGTTATGTTGAGGTAGGTCAGAATGGAATTCAGGCTAAGTGCAAGGCTCTTTCTATGTATCGTGGCGTAATGCGTCCTTATCCTCATCCTCGAAGTGTAGAGTATATCACAGGCTTGGCTGCTATGCGCGGAAGTCAGTGGGGCTGTAACTATGCTGAGGCTTTCCAAGTCGTGTTGCGTAGATATTGAATATAATGAAATTATTAAAGGCTATTTGGGCATTCTGCTTCTACCTCTTTGTTCCAAGAAGGGCGAAGCGGATGCCCAATAATTGAATATTACGGTATGGAAATAAATAAAGATTTGCTCGATAATTTGTTTGAGCAGGCAAAAGAGAACCCTCGTTTACGTCAGAATTTGGATTTGCGCACATCGTCGGCTGATACCAGCCAGCGTATGCTGAATGCTCTGTTGCCAGGAACTGTTGTTCCTATACACAGACATCCGCAAAGTACGGAGAATGTTTTTCTCTTGTGCGGTAAGATTGTGGAGGTCATCTGTGATGAAAACGGAAACGAGATAGAGCGTATTCATCTTGACCCCTCCGTTGGTAATTATGGTTGTGTTGTGCCACAAGGTGCATGGCATACAGTGGAAGTACTGGAGCCATCGGTCATATACGAGGCAAAGGACGGAAAATATGGTGAGGATGGTAGTGAGACGTTTGATGCTTTCAAGGTAAAGAAAGCGGAAAACAAGGAACAGGCTTCAGCTACATTCTCAAACAGTCTTGGCGATTTGAAAAAGAACATCGAATATCTGATTGGCATGGAATGCCAATCAGGAAGCATGGATGTCATTACTCCGCTTTATGTGTCGCGTATGTTGAATGTACCTTTGGAAGAGGTGGAGAAGGTGATGAAGAACATTAGCATCGTGTGACTAAATTTTAGTTAGAAAGAAATAAAAGAGCCTGAGAGATAAACTTTTGCACCGTCAGTCGTAGATTTGACTGATGTTCTTCAGCTTTGGAGAATAAACAATGTTTAGACGTTCACGCCATCGCTTTCGCCTTGTCGCGTGTGAAATAAAGAAGAGAAATCTCGAAGGCTCTCTTTTTAAGTAAAAGGAATAATTATGGATGATAGGATAATCAGAAAAAGGATAAGTACTATGACAACGTCAAGGGATTTACACAGTGTTCTTAATGTCATTAAACAAAATATGGCGAAAGAATATGGTGTTGAATACTATCCAATTTCTTGGGATGACTATTGCTATTTCTCCTCACCGAGAAGATCTGTCCGTAATTATGTCTCTTTCGAAATTCCAAAAAAATCAGGAGAATATAGACATATTTCAGCTCCAGTAAGAGGGTTGAAAGAGATACAGAAATGTCTTAACTATTTATTGGAATTGATATATTATCCTAAAGACAATGTAACAGGCTTTGTTCGAGGTAAGTCTATAGTTAATAATGCATCACCTCATATAGGAAAGAATTATATCTTTAATGTTGACCTAAAAGATTTTTTCCCAAGCATAGAGCAAGCAAGAGTATGGAAAAAACTACAACTGAGACCTTTATGTCTGACCAAGGAGGTTGCAAGTGCTATTGCTGGTCTTTGTTCTATGGAGATTGAAGACGAGAATGGAAATAAACGATATATCTTGCCCCAAGGATCTCCTACATCGCCTATGCTATCGAATATTGTATGTGAGCGTTTGGATTGGAAACTTTCAGGTGTAGCACGAAGGTTTGGATTGACATATACACGTTATGCTGATGATATAACATTTAGTAGTATGCATAATGTATATCAACATGATGGAGATTTCTGTAAAGAACTACGCCATATCATAGCAGAAGAACATTTTACGATAAACACCTCAAAAGTTAAGTTACAAAAACGTGGAGGGCATCAAGAGGTTACGGGGCTTGTAATAAGTGATAAGGTTAATGTTCCGAAAGCGTATGTTAGGGAGATTCGATCATTGTTATTCATGTGGGAATGTTATAGCTATGCGGTTGCAAGTCAAAAATATGCATTCTATCATAATGCATATGTAAAACATAGAACGTATGGTGAGTTTGTTTCATTAGAAAATGTTCTTGACGGAAAAATAGAATATCTGAAAATGATAAGGGGAGGTAAGAATCCCTTGTATATGTCTCTGCGGTCACGATTGGATAAACTGATAGGAAAAGTCACGAAGAAGAACATTGATTGTGAATATGTAATAGAGGTAGTGAATAACAAGAATGAGGGCAAGAAACATGATATTGAGGCTACATATGAAGTTCTGCGTTTATTCGAAGAGCCCAATGGACTGAAATTTTTGACTCATGATTTTCCTGATACAAGTTGGACTGTCGGACCGTTTATCGAGCAATGTCGAACCTTTTTTTACGAAGAAGCAAATAGACATCCCAATATTCCACAGTCATTATACAGTTTAGTCAAGACTTTTATATCAGGTGTCAGTAACAATATTAAAGGATGGCTTGGTTATGACGAGAAACTCCATACGGAGACATGGGATGATTGGGAAAAATTGGAAGAACATCCAATTAAACGGCATGGAGGCATAATTGACATATTCAGAAATACAATAAGAGTAAGATCGCCCAAGCTGTTTGATTTGATAAAATATATAGAAGGACAGTATACACAGTTTGTATTTGAATATGATTCAAAAGAATTAATTAAAGCAGACTTTTATACAAATGTATATATTTTGCGCTGGTGTATGGCGCGTGTGTTGTCAATGTTTTGCCAGTATCAAGAATATAAAAATATACATGTTTCATGCTCCAAAAAAACAATGAATGGATGGATTGTTTATGCAATTCAGCTTACACAAATCGGGTCGTTCCCGTCAGTAGATATTAATGATGCCATAAAAAGGTTGAGTGAAGATGCAGGTGACTTGGGGGTTATAAAAGATAAAATGCGAAGTTATTGTGACTGGTCAATTATATCTAAATGGAATAGTGAAAATCTGCGTTGGAATATCTTAAAACGAGATGATGAGAAAGAAGTTGAGAAGATAGAGGAATCTGCGATAGGTTTTACTCATGAGTTCATTTTCTATAAAACTAAATATAACAATTAAATGATGGAAGAGAAAGAGTATATCTACATTATAGATGACAACCAATTTGGTGAATTGACAAACGCTTGTCAGTACATTGAAACTGGTATTTATGATGATGTTATAAGATGGGTGAAGCCATGTAAAGAAACTAAAGTTGAGGACTTTAAAGATGCTGCATGTATTTGTTATCATTCGTCTTTGTCAATAAATGACAACGGAAAATGGAAAAGTGCTTCTATATTGTTGTCAGATTTAGAGGATATGGTTGGTGACATTCCTCTGGTTAAATACTCTAAAGGTTGTAGCTTAGTTAATTTTGAACGGGAATTTCATGTAGTATACGAAATGCCTAAAGAGTTGTTTTATAGACGATTGAAACTTTTTATCCAGCACTATAAAGATAGTGCTGATATAGACTTAAATTTATTACTAGATGACCAAATCAATATGAGTGCTCCCGACAACATTGTTGTATTTGGCAAAAAGGAGAAGTTCAGTAATTGTTATTTGTTGAAGGAGGCGAACAATTGTAAATACCATCAAATTATTGTCGATACGAACATTGATGTGGTCATTAAGTCTTCATTAGATTTAACGACAGACACCATTATTATAGATTTGGATGAATATGGTATACGTGGTATGCAACTGGCTTTTACTCTTAGGCTGATGTGTCCACAGTTGAAACATGCGATACTATCACGAATCATAGGTGTAACAGACCAACCAATTTCAGATTTTTATCGATATTTCCCCTATTCGCAGATTTTGCAAACAGAAGGCTTTGCTCTCTGCCAGATTGAAGACTTAGATGCGACATTGACAAATACAGTTGTACTGACTTGTGAAACCTATGAAAGTGGTTTTCTGAACAGAATTCACGTAAAAGAAGATGCGACATACGGACATCATTCGTTGGCAAACGAATGGGGATTGATGGCTCTCAATCGCTTTGTATCGAAAGATCCAAATCGTATCTCTGAGATACTGCGAAAAGCTGAAATGAATTTGTTTTTCAGATATTCTATAATAAAGAATTTGGATATACGTGATGTGTTGGAAGATACGTCTGACAATGATAAAAAGGATACCAATCTTATACCTAAGCAAGAGAAACAAAAAGGAGGAAAGTATCTGCTGATTGACGACAAAGGAAATGAGGGTTGGAAAGAAGTGTTGATGTGTTGTGTCAGAGAAGTAGAGACATTTGATGTTCATGACAAAGAAACAGCGTCGTATAACACTCTTCCGCAGGACCTAAGGGATAAGCTGAAAGAAGGTTATTATGATGTAATATTCTTGGATTTGCGTTTGATGGCTTGTGAGGAGAGTAAGGATTTAAAAGTTATGGAATTCTCTGGAATGAAAGTTTTGCAAGGTATCAAACAGGCCAATCCTGGAAATCAAGTGATAATATTCACGGCTTCCAGCAAATCATGGAATCTGAAAGCTCTAATCGATAATGGAGCAGATGAATATTACTTAAAAGAGTCGCCGCTATTTCATTTTTCCAAAGAAGAATCAAGAGAAAACGCAATGCATCTCGTAAAAACTATAGGATATTGCTATCGCCGAAGTTACTTACGTGAGAGTTACAGCTTGATGGAGAGCATAAAGAAAAAGATTAATGCTTCAGCTCGATTGAATGAGAACAATAGAAACGAAACTATCGCCCAATTAGATATGGCCTTTCATCAGTTGTTGAAAATAACAGGAACAAACAATCGAGACAGTTTTGCTTACACCTTTGTGGCTTTTGAGTTTGTCATTCCGTTGTTGTGCAAACATTTGGCAGCAGTAGGAAATAGTACTCCTGAAAAATTTGAGGACCTAATAAATACACAATTAGCTACAAGCGACACGAGTTTGATCAATGATGGGACACAAATGATTTTGGCGAGAAATGCGTATATGCATGGAGATAAACGTGCATTAGATAGACTCTTTTCATTTGTGGTTCATGCAAAAGGAATTTTGAAAGTATTGGAAGTGTTGGATAAAGTATCTCAATTATTGTAAATACCCCAATAGTAATTTTGAGCTATACTAATATGATTTCTTAAAACTACCTGTTGGCGAAATTAATTTAGTGCATACTTAATTCTAGCAATAGGCTTGTTGTTTATGAGATTTACGTATTGGAGAATAGTGAGTGCACTAATTTTTGGCACCTGGTTTACAAGATGAACTTTTTAAAAAGTAAGTCGTAAGCGAAAATCTGCCAAGCCTCTGACAAATAGCTTGACAGGAATTCAGAAGTAGATTTTCGAGATTAACAATAGAGATGAATAACTATAGTGCTTCTTTACACAAAGAAGCACAAATGACAGAATAAACAAAACATGCACAAAGACTCATTCGATTTCATCTACAACGCCGATGGCGATTATTACGATTTAGTTGTAGACAAGAAAATACAGAAAGTCGTAGAAGAGCTGAAGGCATTGCCTCATGAAGTACTAATCCGCTATCTGACCTATTGGTCGGAAGCCATAGACAGCCGCAAATATGTTGTGGAGAGTAACCTTCCGCATGAAGAATGGTATACTGACTGTTGTGACTATGCAACCAGTGAGACAGATTAAGAACGATATATGCAAGCCAAGTGTATGGCAGAGACACTGGGACACGTGCTGCAAGACCTCAAGAATAATTATCCTAACAAGTATCCTGCTGCCATGCGCACGGTGAAGTCATGGAAGAACTACAGTTTTATAGGGTTCACCCCCTACCATGCGTGAGGAAATTGACAAGGTTTGGATAGAACCGAACATATGGAATGATAGTAAGAAGGCAGCTATGGCATATGTTCCATTGCTTGAAGTCTTTATGAAGCAATATGAAGAAGGCAAGAATGAGGAGGCGGCAGGAAACGCTTTCTATCTTCTTGAACGACTTGCAAGACTACACTGTAAGAATGTGGATTACTTTGAGCCAGACAGAGAGAGTCATTGCTCGTATTATGAGTTTCTATTGGAGACAGTATGTCATATCCTGACACTTGTTATGAAAGACAAGCGTACAGAGCAACGATATAGTAATGCTATGGTTTGGCATATTAACACGATCAATATGCTTTATGGGCAGATGTTTCAGTCTTCATTTACAAGTTTTGAGGATTTTCTGTATGGCGATGCAACGGAAGACACGTTTGTGTTTGGGTTTGAATATTTGTTGGAGATGGATAAAAATAAAAACCGATAAAAACACCGCATCTGTTTTCCGAGTCTTCGACTTGTTTTTCATTCATATAAAGCTGTGGCACAATGTGCCACTCGGAAAACATACACGGCGATAAACAGAATAAAAGCCGTTGGAGCTTACAAATCACTCTATAAGATCCAAATTGCAAAACTCTGAATATCGGATGAATCAAATATATCTATGAAAAATTATGAATAGTGTTGAAATAGAAAAGAAGATAAGGGAATTGGTTAGACACTATCTGATAAAGGACTATCATGTAACGCGTGGAGATGTAATACTATGGTTGCCGGATATATGTAAGGATAGCCCATTCAATAAATTGATGGATGAGGTGTATGGGGCGTTGGATGACAGCATCCAAATAACCGTGATATACCCCAACAACGGCAAGAAAGTCAGTGAGTTCATCAAGGAAAACATGGAAGAGATAAAGCGCATGAAATTGATTTGATGCGTAGATAATAATTTGTGGAAAAGACACAAATGATAAAAGAAATACAGTTGTACGAATACCAGAAGGATATGTTACGGCAGATAGAGGATGCGTTTGTGACGCACCAATCTGTGATGGTACAGATGCCTACTGGAACAGGAAAGACCGTTCTGATTTCGGAAGTAGTGAAGAGAGAAGAACGAAGAGTGAAGAATCCATGTGTATGGATTGTGGTGCATAGGCGTGAATTAGTAGAGCAAATAAAGGAAACGCTTGAGAGACGATTAGGCACTTCTCTTGATGCAGAAAGAGAAAAATCAAACGTTATAGAAGTTTTCTCTATACAGTGGTTGTCGAGACACTATCAAGAGCTGGAGGAAAGACCATCACTCATCGTGATAGACGAGGCACATCATGCCCTGGCAAAGACCTATGCCGAAATGATGAATGCCTATCCAGAGGCAAAGAAACTCGGAGTGACAGCCACCCCTTGCCGACTCAACAAGCGAGGCTTCACTGATTTGTTTGAAATACTGCTTACTTCCCACACCATTTCCCACTTCATCAAAGACGGTTATCTGTCAGACTTCGATTATGTGTCGCTCAATCCGAGCAGTGAAGACCAGAAGAAGATTGACAGAATGTCAAAACGAGCCACCGACGGAGACTATAGCATTGCAGAGATGCAGGATGTGTTGGACTGCAAGCCATCCATTGGGCGATTGTATCAGACCATAAAGGATTTTGCATCAGGAAAGAAAGGCATCGTGTATGCCATCAATATAGAACATGCAGAGCATATTGCAGCGTATTATCGTGAGCAAGGAATAGAAGCTGTGGCGATAAGCAGTAAGACACCGTTGGCGGAAAGGAAGATTATCATTGAGAAGTTTAAGGGGACAAGCATTGATAGTAAGCCTAACTATGCCTCTTTGAGCCTTTCTATGCCGATGGAGAGGAAGAATGATGCTGATAACAAACCATTGAGTACGGAAAATTGTGGTCAGACTGATAAGATAGGTACGGCATCAGAACAAATGGTCAACATCCAAGTATTGGTGAATGTGGACTTGTTCGGTGAAGGCTTCGACTGTCCCGATGTAGAGTTCATCCAGTTGGCAAGACCCACACTGTCATTGGCGAAATACCTACAGATGGTAGGACGTGGTCTGCGTGTAGCGAAGAGCAAGGAATGCTGCATCATTCTGGACAATGTAGGACTGTACCGACTGTTTGGACTTCCCACCACGGAATGGAACTGGACAGCGATGTTCCATGGCAACCAGAGTGGCTTGGGCGAAGTGAATATGGCAAAAGACTTTGCTTTGAAAACCATTGGAGCATGCTACAGCGGTCAGAAGAGAGAACGGATGGACATGGACAACGACACCATGGTAGTAATAGCACGTCATGACGCCCCCAGAGTACAGGCACAGATGCAGGAGTTGGCAGGTATGTACCACACGATACGCAACTTGCGCAAGACGGAATGTGGATATATCGGTGATGGAGTCTATATCCGAACGATAGAAAAGCAAGGCATCTATAAAACCACCAATGATGTGCGTTTGGGATGGAGAATGGTATACCGAACAGTGGATGGTGTGACACACTATTATGCGCTGCAAGAAAGAAGTGAGCGCATGGAGTATGTCGGCAGGAGAAATCCATGGAGTGAATGTGCCACAGGCATCGTCAAGCAGTATTTCTATCCGTGTGAAAACAACGACAACCAGTTGACCGAAATACCCGTAGAAGAACCTACCTACATAACAGGCGAGAAGCGCAAGCAGCAGAAAGGCAGCATACAGCAGGAAGTGAATGGCGAGTACTATATGGTGACATACGTCTATTATGGTGTAAACAAGAACAAGGGAAAGGAGTTCAACAGCAAGGACGCATACGTCTGTGAGCATTTCATGCGCAATGAGTATGCAATCAGCAATAACAACAATCACGTCATCCTAAGAGGACTGGAGAAAGTGAAGCTCTCCGATGACAATATAGCAGAGGTAGTGTTTGAAGGAGAAAAGAAAACAACATGGGTAAACCTATATACCATGCAAGAGTTTGACAAGCGTCCGCAAGTGGAACGTATGGGATTTATGGAACTGCTGAAAGTAGGCTACAACTATTATTTCTACAAGAACAAGAAACTCGCCGGCATACCGCTGCGCGATTGGGGATGTGCCGTGAACAATAGAATGTTCATGTTTATGGAACAATATGTGATATTGCAGGAAGAACCAGACAAAGTGTACTACGTGGAGGGCGAGTACAACAAAGGAAGACAATGGTATCTGAAGTTGCAGGACGTATGGGGAAAGAATCCACGAAAAATGAAAGAGATACCCTCAGCATATTTGCCGAGGAAATACTGATATGAAGGATATTCAGCTATACGACTATCAAAGAGAAATGAGTGAACGGATTGAGGCGGCTTTTCGGTCGTGTCAATCCGTGATGGTGCAGATGCCGACAGGTACGGGAAAAACTGTGCTACTGACCGAAGTAGTGAAGAACGAAAAGGGAAAAGTGAAGAATCCATGTGTGTGGATTGTGGTGCATAGGCGTGAATTGGTAGAACAGATAAGAGAAACGCTTGAGACCATGATGAATAGCTCCTCCACTTCAGGCACTACACCTTGGATTTCATCCTTCGTTTTCTCGCCATGGCAAAGTCGAAGTAAACTTCGCTCTGCTCATCTGGCTTATCGAAAACGTTCCCTCTTATTGGATGATTCTCGCATAAAAGTAATGTCGATACAATGGCTGTCGAGACACTATCAAGAAATGGAGGAAAAGCCATCATTGATAGTTATCGACGAGGCGCATCATGCCGTGGCGAAGACCTATAAGGAGGTGATGGATGCTTTTCCTGAAGCGAAAAAATTGGGACTGACAGCCACGCCCTGCCGACTGACCAGACGAGGGTTCACCGATTTGTTTGATGTATTGCTGCAATCGTGGTCAGCAAAGAAGTTTATTGCCGATGGGTGGCTATCGCTGTATGACTATATGTCCATCAGAGAGGACAGCGAGGACTGGCGCATGGTGAACTCGCTGAAGAAAAGAGGTGCCGACGGAGACTTCTCGCTGAGAGAGATGAGTGAGAAAATGAATGTGCAGCCAAGTATCGAGAGACTTTGCGATACGGTGATAAGATATGCTGCAAACAAGAAAGGCATCACTTACGCCATAGACATAGCTCATGCGGAGCATATCGCAGAAGCGTACAGACAGCATGGAATAAATGCAGTGGCGATAAGCAGCAAGACACCGCTTGAAGAAAGAAAGGAGATTATTGAAAGGTTTAAGGAAACAAGTGTAGGAGATTATTATGGTAAGCCTTGTTGTGCCTCATTAGGCCTTACTAAGCCATTAGGTGAAACATTGAGTGCAGACTCTAAGGCAGACGTGAGGGATAAGACAGTGGAACAGAAAGCCAACATACAAGTATTGGTGAACGTTGATTTATTTGGTGAAGGTTTTGACTGTCCCGATGTAGAGTTTATCCAGTTGGCGAGACCCACACTGTCGTTGGCGAAGTACCTGCAGCAAGTAGGACGCGGCATGCGTGTGTTTGAGGGCAAGAAGTATTGCTTGATATTAGACAATGTCGGGCTGTACCGTTTGTTTGGTCTACCGTCAGATGACAGAGACTGGCAAGCCATGTTTGAGGGACGTGTAGCAGGAAAAGGCATTCTGACAGAAGAAGTGGAAGGGCTGTATAACATAGCCTATTCTATTTGTAACGAACAAGAGAGAATCACTTCGGACGCACGAACAGAGCTAATTACCGTGATGACACATGAGGGGCAACGTATGGACTTGGAGGAAGCATACGGCTACGAGATAGTCAGCAACAAGGAAGGTCTGTCGGGTGTTGTGGATAAGGACGGCAAGGATGTGCTACCCTGTGAGTATAATAAGGTAGAACTGAAAGCATACGGAATAGCCAAGCTGTATTCTCGACGGAAGATAGACAGAGAACGTCCATGGATGGACTTGCGTAATGGTGTGCGATACTTCAAGCGTCCGAGAATCGAGAAACATGGCTTTATGGAGTTTTCCACTACAGACGGGTTGCGCCTCTATCCGAGAGTAAAGACACGTAAGATGGACGAGAACAGTTTTGTATTGCGGAATGCGTTGAATAATGGGACAGACGAAGGGCTGCGGTTCCGCAATTTCTTTGTGCAGCCATCAGAGCCAGACAGACTATACATGTTCAAGGAGAAAATAGAAGACCTGTCGATTTGGGAAGACGAGCAAGGAGGTTTGGCTTGGCGCAAGGCTTGGGATACCATGTTGCATCCTATGACAGCTGAAGAATTAGTAGAAAAGAGAAACACATGGGAAGAAGAAGTCAAGCAGTTTGAAGAGGAAAAGAAACAGTACATAATTTTTTTCAGACCAGAAATAAAAATAGATTACATCGGATGCAGAACACAGTTAGCTGACTATAAAGAACCTGCCAATCTGAGAGTCACCTGCGTTACGAAGAACAATTACCAAGTATATTATCGAAGACATTGGCTGGATAAATGGGAGTCATTAGGCAGTTATGCTAAGATATACCCCAGGCATACGGTATAAGAATAGTTCAGAACAGAGAAGGCAAATACCTTGTACGCACAGAACTGTACAAACCAATGGAAAAGCCAGAACAGACGTATGAGTTTGCAGAGCTGCAGGACAACGCCCTGCTTCATTTTACGGAGCAAGGCAAGGAATACTGGGTATATTTGGAGAATATGACCTGCTTAACCCGTAAGCCAGAATTTGTCACCATTGGTTTCATGGATTTCCTGAAAATCGGGGGAGTGTATATGAGACGTGGAAGAAACAATGGTGAAACTTACAGAAGAGCAGAGATAAGGATGTACGATGACATTTGCTTCCTGGGATCAAGAGAGGTATTCGTCAAGACGGCATATAGAAAATACCATTATTACATACAGCAACGGTCATTGGACGGCAAACATTTTGTGCTGAGTGATAGTATGAAACCAAAAGAATCGTCAACATGGTTTGATATGTACTATGACGGGAAGAATCCTCCGATAGTAGAAAGACGAAAGAAGGACTATGAGACATACGGAGTGAAGAAGTAGCGTCATAGAATGTGTATAGGCAAAGGCGGATGTTCAAGATGGAGAGTCTTGGGCATCCGCCTTTGAGTTTTATAGCAATGGAGTCATATAAATTGGCATTAGCAATACATTCCCGTCTTTATGAAAATCCTTCGTATAAAGTAGATATGGCTGACTTATTCTATCTGAATATTTAAGACAGAAAGCATCTAATGACGCATGAGTCTTATATCCGGACGATTTTACTTCAATAGGGCAAAGTTTGTTGCCTCTTGACAAGAGAAAGTCAACTTCATAAGAATGGGTATCATCTTTAGGAAAAGTATAGTAAAACAGTTTGTTGCCTGAAGCACGAAGCATTTGCGCAATCAAATTTTCATATACATATCCCAGATTAGCAGATAATTTATCATTAAGCAGTTTCTGGTATATGATATTTTCCGTAAAATCCTTATCCCAAAATGCCAATGTCACAAACAATCCAGTATCACTTATATATAACTTATATTTTCCATAATCAGCAGTCAATGACATTCCAACATTGGGATCATCCGCATGATAAGCCACGTTTACAGTCTTACTGTCTTCCAAGCAAAGAATCATCTCGTCGATTTTGTCAGCCCCCATTTTTCCAACTACAGGTGTTGGTTGGTAACGCAACAGATTACGACTCAACTGAGACGGTATAGCCATAAACAATTTTGAAATTCTCCCAGTAGGGTCTATTTTCCTGAAATCGTCTGCATATAGTTGTATGATCTGTCGTTTAACCATATCAACATGTTGCAAATTGTTTGTGTCTAAATAGGCATTGATTGCCTGTGGCATTCCTCCTATCAACATATACAATCTCAATTCACGCATTTTCTGACGATTCAAGCTATCACCTAATGACATCTTTCTTTCAAAGAACTTTCGCATCAGAGGCATAGTTGTATCATCATTTATTGCCCATCGAAACTCTTCATAATCCAATGGGAACATTTCAAGTCGATATTCTTCACTGGGTATGCTGATATCCTTTGTGTTCTTTCGAATACTAATAAGGGATCCTGTTTCAATATAATCATATCTACCATCTTTGATTAGATATTTGATTGCCTGACGAGCCTTTGGACATTGCTGCACTTCATCAAAGATAATCACAGACTCTCTTTCATACAATGTGGTCTTATAAATATTCTGTAAGTACAGAAAAATATAATCCATGTCCATCAAATCATCAAACAGTCCCTTTACTCCTTTCGAGGCTTCATTAAAGTCTATCAAAATGTATGAGCGATATTCCTTTTGAGCGAATTTTTCCACAATAGTAGACTTACCTATACGCCTCGCTCCCTCTAAAAGCAATGCAGTTTTGCCTTTAGAGGTCTCTTTCCATTCCTTTAGTTTGGAATAGATTTTACGCTTGAATATTATATCTGCCATTATTCCCTTTTTGCCCACAAAGTTACATAAAAAGGCCTAATACCAAAATTTATTTTGCCAAAATACTGCCTAATACCAAAATCTTTTCTACTGATTTACACCCTGATACCAAAATTTTGAGTCTTTGGAATGGACGATATAGTCCAATAACACCTTGGCATCTATAGACTTACGCTTGTATTTTATGGACAAATGAAGATGTGGGGCTGTGGAGCGACCAGAAGAACCAGTAATGGCGATTGGAGTACCTGCTTGGACTGGTCTACCCTGTGGAACGAGAATGTGCGAGAGATGGCAGTAGCTGATGGTATAGTTACCATGACGAAGAGTAATGAAATTGCCAGAACGTTTGTCATTGCCGATGCGTTCTACAATACCATCAAGTATGGCATAACAAGGTTTATAGTTGGCACGCAGGTCAATACCGTTATGAAACTTTCTCTTGGCAGTGAATGGGTCATTGCGGTAGCCATATGGTGACGTAATATAGATATTTTGAAGAGGAAACGAGATTTGTGAGCTTGCAGTAACAGGCTTATTTGTTATAAATTCATTGGTAGCCGTCGAGTCAATGACTGATGGATGCTTAATAGAAGAGGTATCACGAGAAAGTGGTGCCTCTTTTTTGCATGTGGTGTTACGACCTTAACCTTGTAACGACGATTATGATTATCTACGGAGTAGAACTGAGCGTGAACTGTTGTAGATACAGAGAGTCCGACAGCAGTTATGAAGACCAATAAAAACTTTTTCATGTAGACAAAAGTAGTATCAGGAAAAGGAAAGGCAAAACTGCGAAGATTGAAGGAACGAAAATATAACATCAAATAAGAATCAAGTATGATTATTCATTGATTATCATACTTGAATTATAAATTAGCATAAATGTAAGCTCCAAGAATGAGCGATATTCTTGTTAATGGCCGCATTCCTATATATTGGAGGCGTATAAGTCAAATTGCAGGATATTTTAGTCCTACTTTTTCTCTATAGGTCAAATTGCAGGATGAAAAATCGCCTTCCCAATGCGGTCCTATTCCACATTGTCGCTATCTTTGTAAAGCGGTCTGAAGCGTAGTGAAGCTCTGCAGGGGTGCAACTTCATGAGGAATAGGACCGCGCACAACGAAAGGCATAGCCATTAGCAGGATTCTTCACTTGAGGGGTCCTGCTTTCTTATGCCATGAGTTGCTGCCAATGCCAAGAAAAACCCACTAATGAGTCGCTTGCGACTCATCTCCGTCATACCGCTATGTACGTTCAGCCTTTTCTTCAGATTGGCAAAAGTTCCCTCTATCTTGTTGTTCGTATTTGGCATGCCTTCACAACTTTCTTTTTGAAACGCAAAGAGGCATGGCATATAGAAATCCAAGCTGTGCATCGCAGAACGCAAGCGCTTGTGAGTATAGGTTTTTTTCCACATTTCAGCAGAGAGCGCTTTACAAGCGTGTCTTTCCATTTTTCTTTCCACTGGGCATAGTTGATCTTGAAGTCCCTCCCAGAGGAAACAGTCAACGTGTCCAATAGGACCTTAAGTTCTCGCGCTGCCTTAAGCCTTGGATTCTGTGTGAGATAACGTCTGATTACCTGCTTCATGTGAAACTGGCACATTTGTATCTGATAGTCAGAGAAGAGGGTAAAGAGGCTTTTCTTGCCGTCTATGATAATACCAGAGATCGTATAGCCACGTTCCTCTATGCTTCTTATCGCTTTCTCATAGTCGCTTGCCGTTTCGTTCTCGATAAAGGCAAGATAGAGGGGAAAGCCACTATGCTCGTCTAATGCTAGCAAAACACCCCAGCTGCGCTCCCCAGTAAGTTGCGTCCATATGGACATAACCACAACCTTCAATGGTTGGCTGTTCCCAACTTTTGCTGATATCTTTCAGTCGACGCTTGATTGTTGATTCACTTACGCCAAAGCGATGCGAGAGTTCCGAAATGGTTTGTTTGCCTTCCATGTACAAATCATCATTTGAGGGAATCGTGGAGTTACGGAACTGATAACCGCAAGCTTGGCATTTGTATGTTAGAACTCCTTTACGCTTACCGTTCTTTACTGTTTGCGCGGAGCCACATACAGGATATTTGCTTTTGTGTATTTGAATGATTTCTTATTATTTTCAAATGCTTGTAAATGTAGTGTATATAAGGCTTCGCGCTATATGCTATCCTGCAATTTGACCTATAGGTCCAGATTTATTAAACATTTCTACGTGAAATCGCAAAATGGCGGAAGATTTTCGGGAGAAGATGATAATAAACGCAAGAAAAAATGTACCTTTGTAGCACGTTTCGTATTTTGACGTACAAAATACGGATGAACGGATAGAGACACCAAGCCAAATGAGAGGGTAAAGCCAGAACTATTGACACTCCTCTCAGACTGGACAAACATACAGTTTAATAGTATGATTTTATGAACAATGTTATTGTTATTGTAAATCTGGCACAGTCATCCCAAGTGATGACAGCCAACAGTGACATAAAGTAGATAAGAAAATGACGCAGGTCAGCTCACTTTCTTCTTCTACAGCCGACGTAAACGACATGTATAACAACAAGCGTTTACCAAAGGGCATCCACGTTATTCGGTCTGATGAACAATCGGCTCGAAAAGTAGAAGGAATGTCCGATAGTGAAGAAGAAGGAACGCCATGGGGATATCTCTTTATCCAACATTTTGCGGCAGAAAAATTTGAAAAAACACTTGAAACCGTCAAGTTAGAAGGCGATTTCAAACCTAATTGTTTTATCCATCGTACCATCACTTATAAGCGTAACCCAAATGGCAAAGGCGTTGTAAAAGAAAAAAAGCCAAGTGTCAGCGGTCTTGTATTTTTGCAAGGAGAGACAGACAAACTTAAAGTCTTTCTCCAAAAAAACTTTCCACGATACCACCTCGTAAACAATTGTATGGATGGAACCCCAGCTTCCATTAAAGACAGCGTAATGCGCCCCTTTATGCAAGTGATGGAATCAGAACCAGAACGTATTACTTTCTTGCGTGATCCGTTTGTGAAGTTTGCCAAAGACCATGTAAAGCTTCGCGTATTAACAGGAATCATGGCTGGACAAGCAGGCTATGTAGTGCGTATATTGAAAAATCGTCAGCTCGTTATGGACTTCGGTGGCTATGCAGTGGCTATCAACGATGTGCATAATGAGGATTTTGAAATAGCAGAATAATCCACTCACCATTATTTTTCACAAGATGAAAAATGGTTTCTTTACGTATTCTTGTCGAAAAATAGAAAAAGACAAAGCAGCTGGCAGATGTGATGTCGCCAATAACCGTGGTGCGGCACTCAAATGTCTGTCCAAATTCTTAGGCAAAGAAGAATTGACATTCGGCGAACTGTCACCAGAAATATGACACAGTTCAAAGGATAGCTAAACGCAAATGGGTGCAAGGAATCAACCGTCCGTCTCTATTTGTACCAGATTCATACCCTTTACAAAGAAGCGGAGAAAGAAGCCATTGCCCCACATCTGCC
>UMGH01041439.1_pt1 | contig 49929 bp, 46 predicted proteins | sample 1965231 | NCBI WGS metagenome assembly UMGH01 (sample SAMEA4836068, study PRJEB28245) | human gut metagenome | biome: gut microbiome; material: fecal sample | place: Denmark | collected 2008 | reverse complement strand
TTCCCTCAAGATATCCGTGCGCTGTGTCAAAATAATTGAAGCCCTGCTCTATAAATGTATCTACCATCTTTTTTGTCTGTTCGATATCAACAGCTTTACCATTCTCTACCATCGGCAGTCTCATACAGCCGAAACCAAAATTCTTCTTTACTTCATCAAAATACATATTCGTATACCTCCCAAGTTCATCCTGATATTGTCGTATCTTTATATGCCTGACATCATATAATGATGTCATGGTCAAAAGTCCCCGACTTTGATACCTACGAATTGTTCCGTGCTATGTACTCCTAATATTATATAATTATATGAGAAAGATTATCATATATAGCTCTGGCTATTTCTGGCTTATTCATAGAATATATATGAATATGGTTAACTCCATTAGCTATAAGATCAATAATCTGGTCAGTTGCATACAATACTCCTGCCTGCCTCATCGCTGCTTCTGTATCACCGAATCTGTCTACTATATTCTTAAACCTTTCTGGAACATTGCAGCCTGAAAGCTTAACAGCATTTTTAACTTGTGCTCTCTTTGTTATAGGCATAATTCCAGGCACTACCGGAACCATTATTCCAGCCTCTCTGATTCTGTACATAAAGTTATAAAATATATCATTATCAAAAAACATCTGTGTTGTAAGATATTCACAGCCTGCTTCTACCTTTTTTCTAAGGCCATCAATATCTGCTTTCTTATCTGTTGAATCCGGATGTACTTCTGGATAACAGGCACCTCCTACACAAAAATCCCCGCTTGCCTTTATAAGCTTCACAAGCTCTGATGCATGTGCAAACTCTGTAAATATCTCCCCGGCGTAATCCTTAGGTATATCACCTCTTAATGCAAGTATATTCTTTATGCCTGCTGCTTTCATATCCTCCAATGCCTGGCTGATACCCGTCTTATCCGCACATACGCATGTAAGGTGTGCTATAGTTGGCACATTATACTTGCTCTGGATACCCTCTGCAAGCTTTATTGTTAAACCCTTGGTGCTTCCTCCTGCGCCATATGTAACACTCATATAGCTTGGATTAAGCTCTGCTATACTGGTGGCTGCTGCCTCAACATCAGCAAAATCTGTATCCTTTTTTGGAGGAAACACCTCAAAGGATATTGTTGGTTTATCCTGTTTTAATATTTCTGTAACTTTCATGTATACCTCGTTTCTTATCCTTTTACTAATATTCATCTATATAGTGAACTTATCAAGTATATCTTTGATTTCCTCTAAATCAGAAGCAAAATATATACCCTTCTGACGTTCACTGGTTGATAATCCCATATCAACCATATGTAACAGCAGTTTTTTCATGCTATCATAATATCCATTAAGACTATAGAAGATACACGGAGCATTAAGTTGGTTTAAGGAAAGCTTTGACATAACCTCTGTTATTTCTTCAAGTGTTCCTGTTCCACCAGGAAATGCAATAAATGCATCTCCTAACTCTATCATCTTAGTCTTTCTTTCTGTCATATCTTTAGTTACAATAAGCTCTGTTATCTCATCATATTGAAGTTCTGCCTCAACAAAAAACTGTGGTTCCACGCCAATCACTCTGCCACCAGCCATAAGAACACTCTCTGCTATTTCACCCATAAGACCTGTCCTAGAGCCGCCATATATCAGTGTGTTTCCATTCTCTCCTATCCATTCTCCTAACTCTCTTACCGCCATAGTAAACGATGAATCTATACCTTTATTAGCTCCCAGATATACTGTAATATTCACTATAATATACCTTTACCTTTCGTTATCGTTCATTGCTGCTTTTAATGAATCACAATTCTGATTATCATTGATATGCTATTATTGCATTAATTAATCACAATTCTGATTCGCTTTAATATGCTTTCATTCATATATTTTCATTGCAATACTACTACGCAGCTTTCTTAGCTCATTATAATACATGTTCAGATATTTTGTATATATTTCTTTACGCTCATTTGCGAAATAGCTAATCTGAGTCATAACTCGCTGGAAAATTATTCCATAAATTTATGACCCTAATTGTTAAAAATTTACAATTAGGGTCATAGATTTATAAAAAATATGTAGCTTTAAAAAAATTGAAAACAAATTATAACAAAATTGATAATAAATCAAAATTAGTAATACCGCTTAAATACTACTTTAATAACATTTTATTTAATATCTAATTCTGGCGGAACATCTAGTTCATGTGGTACTGGTGCTCCATTTTTCTTTCTCTGTCGTACACACTCCGTCAAAAGATATTCTATTTGACCATTGACAGACCTAAAATCATCCTCTGCCCATGCTGCAATGGCATCATAGAGCTTACCTGATAAACGAAGGGGAATCTGTTTTTTGCCTGAATCTGCCATTAATACAAGCTGCCTGAATTAACTATTGGCTGGGCATCCTTATTTCCACATAAAACAACTAACAGATTAGAAACCATAGCTGCTTTTCGTTCTTCATCAAGTTCAACAACCTGCTTTTCTGATAACCTGTCAAGTGCCATCTCTACCATACCTACGGCACCATCAACTATCATCTTTCTTGCATCAATAATAGCTGATGCCTGCTGGCGCTGGAGCATAACTGCTGCTATCTCAGGTGCATAAGCAAGATATGTTATCCTTGCTTCTATTATATTTAATCCGGCATCCGTTACCTTACTCTGAATCTCTTTCCTTATTCTTTCTGCTACAACTTCGCTTGAACCACGAAGGCTTCCCTCATCAGCCATTCCATCTCCCGTTGTATCTACATTCTCAGCTACATCATATGGGTACATACGAACTATATTTCTGACTGCACTATCACATTGAAGTGAGAGATATTCCTTATAGTTATCTACATTAAATACAGCCTTGGCGGTATCTGTCACTTTCCACATAACCGCAATTCCTATCTCAACAGGATTACCAAGACAATCATTAATCTTCTGTCTGCTGTTATTAAGAGTCATAACCTTAAGTGAGATCTTCTTATTAGCCATCTGTGCATTACCACCTGCCGAAAGTGTTACCCCAGACATGCCTGACAAATCAATCTTTTTATTGTTGGCTGCTACATCACCACTCTGGTTAAGCTTTGTTTCCGCTGCCGGATTAACTGCTGTACAGAATGGATTAACATAATAAAACCCTGCATCCTTAATGGTTCCGACATACTTACCAAAAAGTGTTAATACAAGTGCCTCCTGAGGCTTTAATACCTTAAGTCCCAGAAAGAATATCCATCCTAAGCCCACATAAACAACACCAACAACTATAAGTATAATTGCAATAACCGGTTTGGAGGCTTCTGCTGTTTCTGTCATCATTGCACCTGACACGATAGCCGCAATGGCTGCCACATATAAAGCAATGAATAACATCAGCATTGCCATACCATTCTTATTCTTTTTCAACACTTTTTCTTCCATAATAATCCTCCATTCTTCTGTACTACATTCTATAAGAATATATTCTTATGACAGCCTTATCTTTATTGATATTTTGATGATATCATTATGATATCATATTGTCAATATATAAATATAATTTGATGATACCATGATCAAAAGGCTCATCTGATAATTAATATCATTTATCATTTATCTGACAATTAATATCATATTGTTATTTTTACATAATTATGTTATAGTTATTAAACTACTTACGGACAACCATATATTTTTAATGCTAGGTGTGTATCAAATCTTATTTCTACACACTATTTATGCATGGTGTTAACTAAACCTACTTAAATATAAGATAAGGAGTATCTATTCATGTTTAATTTAACAAGAAAAAGTCTGACACCTGATCAGATGAAACGTGCCAATATAACAGCGAGCACTACCATAACACTAACATACCTTATATGTCTTTTTATTACTTTAACATCTGATAAAACAGTTATTGAAAAGATTGTTTTTACGTGTGTCTATTTTCTTTTATACACCTGCAATGCTATTTATGTCAGAAAACATATTTATGAAAAAAAGGCTGAGTTGTCAATTGCATATGGTTTTCTTGCTGTTTTCGGTATAATAACCTTCATACAGCCTGCAAGAACTATGATGATTATATTCCCTGCTTTATTATCACTATCTGTTTATATGAATGAATACCTGATAATATGGGGAACAGGTGCAACCTCTTTCTTTGTAATTACCAAAATCTTATACATAAATACCACTAACCCTGCAGATAAAGCAGAACAGATAAAGGTTATTTTTCTTGTTGTTACGTGTCTTATAGTATGTGTTCTAGGAGGATGCAAGGCTATTAAAAGACTTGTAGAATTCTCTGATGAAGAAACTAACGCAGTTAAAGAAAAGGCTGAAAAGCAGCTTGAAATAGCAAAACGTGTTAATGAAATATCAAACAGCGTAAATACCCAGTTTGAACAGGTACGAAATGACCTTGATAAAATAGCAGAAATAATTAACAATACTAACAAAACTATTGATATTATTTCTGACGGAACTACCAGTAGTGCAGAACAAAGTATTCTTCAGTCTGAAAAAACTACAGAAATCCAGACAAGACTTAATAATACTAATCAATCTACCGATATAGCAGTAAATACAGCAAGAAAGCTTCAACAGATTGTAGAGAAGGGAAAGGAAGAATCTGATGAGCTTGCCAGCCAGTCTGCCATAGTAGATTCCTCAGCCCTGCAGATATCCGAAACTATTGGCAATCTTGTTGAGCACGTAAGTAAAGTATCCGATATAACTAATGTTATTATGAATATATCCTCACAGACTAATCTTCTTGCGCTTAATGCTTCTATTGAGGCAGCAAGAGCAGGAGAAGCAGGAAAAGGCTTTGCAGTAGTTGCTGATGAAATCCGCTCTCTCGCTGAGATGACGAAATCATCTACTGAGGAAATTACTCAGATTATGAATGCACTCATTACGCTTACTAAGAACACTCAGAATGAGCTTAAGCACACCGTTGACAGTATTAATATCCAGCGCGGAAAAGTTAAAACAGTACATGAAAGCTTTGTAGCTGTTGAACAGGATATTGATTCACTTGTAGCTAATATGACATCAGTAAGCTCTGAGGTAAATGCTGTACTTGATGCTAACTCTTCTATTGTAGATGGAATTGAAACATTATCAGGCATCTCACAGGAAATGTCTTCTACAACCGAAACTACAAGACAGGAAATGCATGACCTTAATAACCGTATTACCAACTTCTCTCATGCCATTAACACTACATCTGAGTCACTTGAAAGGTTAAGAAAGACCTCAGCGGTTGATAATACCTAGGATTAGAATCAGCTTTTTAGAAGCAGCTTTAAAACATATATATTCACATAGCGGCAGCAACCAGATTATCGTGCTTCTGGTTACTGCCGCTATTATTTATCTTATGATTCTGGTGTCAAATGGTATTTTCCCTGACTGATATACCTTAAATACCGCAATTCACAAAATCCTTAAACACCTCAAACATTTTATGTAGCAACATCTGTTAAGCATATCCGTAAACTACCAAAATCACATTCCCACAGCCACATAATTATATACAATATATGCCAGAATTAGCTGTATAATAAGTATAGCTGGCACGCCTATTCTAAACTTATTATGTTTAGTTTTATGTCGCACTGTGTACATAGCAGACAGTGCCCCCACAGAACCACCTATAGCCGCCAGCAGTATAAGCGTTCTTTCTGGAATCCTCCAGGCATGATGTATTGCCTTATATTTATCCAGTGCATATGCTGCAAATGTAAATATATTAATAAATACAAGCCATGTCTCAATTATCTTTAATAAATCCATATCTAGCCTTCTCCTTCTTTGACATCTTAGCAACCGTACTATTGGCCGAGATTATCAAATTTCACCTATACGACTCCTTGTGACTCCTTATAATAGCTATTTTACCATATTATCAGCATATTACCATATACACGATGTTCTATCAATAAAACTATGAATAAATACTTCGACATATCGAACTTTGATTTTTGATATTTTATTTTTTGTTGGATATTAAAAAACATTAAAAACCCATAAAAAAAATTCAAAAACATGGTATAAAGAATAAATTTAGTATCTGTTACAGTATCTATTACAGGGCAAAACATCGAAAGCTTAAAAATAACCCTGCCATCATCGTCAAAACGAAAACAGCAGGGTTAATCCTGATAAAAATTTTATTCTATATTATATCTTTTATCCAACATCTTCAAACTGTGAATTATAAAGTCCGGCATAGAAGCCACCCTTTGCAAGCAGCTCTTCATGATTTCCCTGTTCTACGATATCTCCATCCTTCATAACAAGAATAATATCTGCATCCTTAATAGTAGAAAGCCTGTGTGCTATAACAAAGCTTGTTCTTCCCTTCATAAGGTTATCCATGGCATTCTGTATCTGTATCTCTGTTCTTGTATCAACTGAAGATGTTGCTTCATCAAGAATAAGAATAGGATTATCAGCTAGTATCGCTCTTGCGATAGTAAGTAACTGTTTCTGTCCCTGTGATACATTGCTTGCATCCTCATTAAGCTCCATATTATAACCACCTGGAAGTGTTTCTATGAAATGGTGCGCATGCGCAGCTTTAGCAGCGGCAATAACCTCTTCATCAGAAGCCTCCAGTTTACCGTATCTTATATTTTCCATAATGGTATCCTTATACAGCCATGTATCCTGTAATACCATACCGAAAGCATCTCTTAACTCACGTCTGTTGAAATCCTTTATGTTATGTCCATCTATTCTTATTTCACCTGAATTAACATCATAGAATCTCATAAGAAGCTTAACCATAGTTGTCTTACCAGCACCTGTCGGTCCTACTATTGCGACCTTCTGCCCAGGCTTGACCTTGGCACAGAAATCCCTGATAATAACCTGGTCTTCCTTATAACCGAATCTTACATGGTCGAATTCTACTTCTCCCCTGATATTATCTGTTGAGACAGGATTCTTTACTATCTGCTCCTCTTCCTCTTCATTAAGGAATTCAAATACTCTTTCAGATGCTGCTGCCATTGACTGTACCTGGTTAATAACCTGTGCAATCTGTGTTATTGGCTGTGTAAAATTCCTTACATACTGTATAAATGCCTGAATATCACCAATCGTTATAACACCATTTATAGCAAGAAGTCCACCTGAAAGTGCAACACCTGCATAACCAAGATTGCCAACAAATGCCATAATAGGCTGCATCATTCCTGAGAAGAACTGTGACTTCCAGGCTGATGAATATAAAACATTATTAGTCCTGTTGAATTCATCTACCATATCCTTCTCTTTATTGAAGGACTTTACAACCATATGTCCACCATATGTTTCCTCTATCTGACCATTTATATGTCCCAGATATTCCTGCTGTGTCTTAAAGTAATTCTGTGACTTCTTTATAACAAAAGATATAAGACCTACAGATATTGGAAGTATGACAATAGCAATAATAGTCATAAGTGGTGAAATACTTAACATCATGATAAGCACACCTATCATAGTTGCTGTTGATGTAATAATCGTTGTTATGCTCTGATTAAGTCCCATACCAAGAGTATCTACATCATTAGTTATTCTTGAAAGAACTTCTCCATATGTCCTGCTCTCAAAATACTTCATTGGCATACGGTTTATTTTCTCTGATATTTCCTTACGAAGCCTGTAACATATCTTCTGTGAAATACCTGTCATGATCCAGCCCTGGGCAAAATTAAATATCGAGCTGCAGACATATAAGCCAAGTACAATCAAAAGAATCTTTCCTATATAGTCAAAGTCAATACCACCTGTGCCTGCTATTTTCCTCATAAGGCCTTCTGAAAGACCTGTTGTTGCCTTTCCAAGTACCTTTGGTCCTGCTACATTGAATACTGTTGAGGCTGCTGCCATAATCATAACTATGAATATAGCTATCTTATAGCTTCCTACATACTTTATGAGCTTGCCTATTGAGCCCTTGAAATCCTTAGCCTTCTCAGCAGGCATCATACCTCTGCCTGGTCCTCTATGTCTGGGAGTCTGCTTATATGAATTATTATCTGCCATAATCATGCTTCCTCCTTTCCATCTGATATATTATGCCGAGCATTATATGAAGCTTCTTCATCTGACTTATTGAGCTTTTCTTTAACAGCTACTGAATTCTCAAGCTCGCTGGCTGATAGCTGCGACCTGGCAATCTGCTGGTATACCTCACAATTCCTCATAAGCTCCTCGTGTGTACCCTTACCTACAATTCTGCCTTCATCCATAACAAGTATCTGCTCTGCATGAAGAATAGTACTTATTCTCTGTGCTACAATGATCACTGTACTATCTGTAACCTTTGAGGCAAGTGCTTTTCTTAAGGCTGCATCTGTCTTTAAATCAAGTGCTGAAAAGCTGTCATCAAATATAAATATCCTTGGATTCCTTGCTATAGCTCTTGCTATAGATAATCTCTGCTTCTGTCCACCTGAAACATTAGTACCACCCTGTGCAATAGGTGATTCATACTTTCCTGGTTTTTCCTCTATGAAATCAGAAGCCTGTGCAATATCTGCTGCCTCTTTAACTTCTTCAATCGATGCATTGGCTGCACCATACTTTATATTAGATTCTATTGTGCCTGAGAAAAGAATTCCCTTCTGTGGAACATATCCAAGCTCGTCTCTTAAATCCTGCATAGATATATTTCGTATATCTTCACCATCAAGCGTTATAGAACCTTCTGTCACATCATATAATCTTGGAATAAGGTTAACAAGCGTTGACTTGCCACAGCCAGTACTTCCTATAATAGCTGTTGTCTTTCCTGGCTCTGCAACGAAATCTATATCCGAAAGAGCATTTTCAGTTGCTCCTGGATACTTAAAGCTTACATGGCTGAAAGTAAGTAAGCCCTTATGTTCATTAAGTGACTTAGGATTCTTGCAATCCCTTATTGATGACTTAGTATTGATTACCTCATCTATACGGTCTGCCGCTACAATCGCTCTTGGAAGCATAATCGACATCATAGTAAGCATAAGGAATGACATAACTATCTGCATGGCATATGTTATAAATGCAGTCATTGAACCAACCTGCATAACGCCGCTGTCAATTCTGTGTGCAGCAACCCATACTATTCCTACTGAAAGACAATTCATAATAAGCATCATTACAGGCATCATAAATGTCATGACTCTGTTTGTAAAAAGCATTGTCCTTGTAAGCTCTTTATTCGCATTATCGAATCTTTCTTCTTCCTTCTTCTCTCTTCCAAATGCCCTTATAACCGATAAACCTGTAAGTATCTCTCTTGATACTAAGTTAACGTTATCAACAAGCTTCTGCATCTGTTTAAACTTAGGCATGGCAATCGACATAAGAAGAAGCACAAAGCCAACTATAACAAGTACTGCAAGTGCAATAACCCACCCCATGCCAGCTCCTGTTGACATAACCTTTAATACACCACCAACACCAAGTATAGGCGCATATAGCACCATTCTTAATGTAAGCACACATACCATCTGTATCTGCTGTACATCATTCGTTGTACGTGTAATAAGTGAAGCTGTTGAGAACTTATCAAGCTCCGCATTAGAGAAGCCCATAACATTCTTATACACCTGTCCTCTTAAGTCACGTCCTACACCTGCGCCGACACGCGATGCAAAAAATGCAACTAAAACTGTACATATTGCAATCATAAATGCCATACCTATCATCTTTATGCCTGAAAGCAGCAGATAGTGTGCCTGTATAGCCTTCATATCCATGCCAGCCTTTGAATCCATAGACTTAGCATATGCTCTTCCCATAGATGAAACAAGTGATGAACCCATAGTGTCAAATGTTGATTTAAAGTTATCACGCATAGACACAAGTGTATCCTTTGTCATTCTGCCAGTATCATACATAGCTTTGAATACTACTCTCATATCTACACATTCAGTTGAAACCATATTGCCATTAGCATCCTCTACATCCTTATAGAAGGATTCTAACTCAATGCCCATTCTTTTTCCAATATCTGATACTGGCACATCAGCAAGTGTCTTTACATCAACACCCATCTGTGCTGCCATCTGTTCCTTAAACTGTACTGCTGTTACTGAAGACATCTGATTATTAATGATAAGTGCCATTGCTAATGTATCATCATATTCATCCAGCTTCTTTTCACTCTTCTCGGAAAGAATATACATATCTCCATCCTGTTCATAACAGCTTTCCCATATGCTGATTTCTTCATCTGTCATAAACATTGTGGCAATATCATATTCATCCTTAGTTATCTTTTCTGGAATACTATGCCCTATGCCGCCATTCTGAATACCAACGTCAATAATATCTGATGTATACTGTGGCAATGCAAGATCACCATTTGCCTGTAATATAAGCAATACAAGTATTATAATTACTGACCTCCAGTACGGAGCAATACTTTTTAATATTCTGCCCATAACCGTTCCTTTCTTCCTCAAGATTTCTTTTAGGCTTTCTTATATAACCTTATAACTGATATTTTAAAATGATAGCATTATTGAGAAAATATGTAAATTAAGGAAATAAAAAGCATTTATTAAGACTTTGTAAAATTGTATACAATTTAAAGCAAAATATATCTTGTATACAACATTTTTATATGTTATCATACGAAACGAGCGTTATTCATATGAAAATGCATCAGAACCAAGTTTATTATTATCTTACTGATACTTTATATTCACTACAAGGCATAATGGTGTGCGACCTGTAAAGGCGTGTAAGCATTACATATATTGAATTCAGGTATCTGTATAATCAGTTATGATTTCATTTTATTGTATAATTCATAACATATTCTGTTAGTTCTAAACATTTTCTTTGCATTTCCATTTATAGAACGCTAATAATAATAATGTCTGAAAGACAGGCTGGATATTACACTAACCCCACCATTTTATCAGACGAAAAGGAGAATATTATGAGTAACATTGAAACAAAAAACACAGCAATGGTAAAGAAAACATTTACCACTAAGTATATGGTAGAACTTGCCGCTATGATAGCCATCATTATCATTATGGCTTTCACACCACTTGGCTACATCAAGCTTCCTGGTCTTACTATTACATTTCTGACAATTCCGGTCGCTGTAGGTGCCATAATACTTGGACCAGTTGGTGGTCTTATATGTGGTCTTACATTCGGTTTAACAAGTCTTTATCAGGCTGTAACTGGTGGCTCAGTATTTACATTTGCTTTATTTAACCTTAATCCTGTGTTTACTATAATACTTACAATTGTACCAAGAACACTTGAAGGTCTGCTTACAGGTCTTATCTTCAAAGCTCTTCATAACATCAAGAGTGTTCAGAAGATTTCTTATTATGTAGCAAGCCTTTGCTGCCCTCTTCTTAACACATTACTCTTTATGAGCACACTTGTAGCGCTTTTCTACAGAACAGACTTCATCCAGACTTATGTTGCCAAGTTCGGTGTTGGCAATCCATTTTCATTCGTAGTTGCCTTCGTTGGAACACAGGGTGCTATTGAGGCCGTTGTATGCTTTGTTGTTGCCAGTATACTTGCAAGAACATTATATGCAGTACTTGTTAAGAATTCTTAATTATCGTTAATTAAAGCTGTTTTATATCAGGCTATAAAAAATAGAAAGCTGCGTTGGCTATTGCCATACAGCTTTCTATTTTTACTTTTATACTAATATCGCCTGATATATGCAAAATATCATTTTCTAAGCTTTATTTCGTGGACTGCATAGATTTCTTACGTGACTGTTTATTTTCATACATATAATAATCAGCCTTGTCCAATAACATCTGTATTGTACACTCACCATCAGCATCTGATATTGCCCATCCACATGCATAGTCGATTGGCATATCATTACCTCTGCTGTTTAATCTGTCTTTTTCCCTGCTTAGTTGCTTTAATATATCCTCAATCTCCGTTTTACTTGTATTGTAGATAACTACCATGAATTCATCTCCACCATATCTTCCAACGAAAGCTTCCTTAGGAATTATATTGCGTAAAAAACGTGCAAAGTTCAATATAAGCTGATCTCCCTTTGAATGTCCCTTTGTATCATTAATAATCTTAAGATTATTTAAATCAAACATTATGCATGCTGTATGCTTTTCAACCGTTTCCTTATTTTTAAGAAGTACCTCACAGGCGCCTTTGTTTGGCAACCCCGTATGGGCATCTGTATACGCTCTTTGTTCTAGCAGCTTGTTTAATACAGACATTTTCATGGCCGTTAAAGTCTGTATAATAATCAATATTACAAGACATAGCATATCAAATACTGATAGCAGCTCTAAGGTACGGATTTTAACAGCTATCCTTTCTGAATAGCATTCAGCAGCAAATACTGTTTCATCTGCCATCTTAAAATATATTTCACTCATATTAACAATATCTGTATTTTGATAGCCCACTTCTCTTACTGCTTTGATTTCTTTTTTTATTTCTTCCCAGTAGTCACTTAGAATCTGTAACTTGTCATGGTATTCATTGTCATGAAGATTTACAAGATTATATTGCCCATTCTGATATTTCAAATCATTAAGAACATCATCAAGATATTTAATTAATTCATCATCTGGGTTTCCCGTAATTTCCAACTTCACTTCACGTTGTGTAGCTCCTCGTACCAGACCTGCATAATTTATTACGCGGGCTGTACCCTGCAGCCTGCTGATATTCACCATAATAAATATAATAAGAACTATCAGCAGCAATATCAAACAGCTTTGGATAATCCCTATTATATTCTTGCTTTTTTTATATGATTGTTCTATTTTCTCCATACTGACACCTCAATAATACCCAATTTATATTTACTGGACATTATTTCATATTATTTACGCATATTATTTCTAGCTTTATCTATTTATTATATAATATAAAAATTATGTAAATAAGTCAATAAAATAGTAATCATTACTGCTTTAATCACTACTTTTTTGTACGTGTTATATAATAAACCGTATGTCCAGATAGCTTAAGCTGTTGTTCTGCTAACTGCAAACTGCACTTCTATTATTGTTCCTCCTGATGGGTTAGGCCTGATTGCAATACTGCCATCGTGTACCCGCACAATTTCATTAACAAGCGCAAGTCCAAGACCAACACCACCAAGCTCACGGCTTCTTGATTTATCTACGCGAAAGAAAGGTTCAAACACACGTTCCTTAAGTTCCTCTGGAATTCCACTTCCCGTATCCTCTACTGACAGATAAACCTGCTTTTCCTTCTGATATGCCTCTACTATGACCTGTCCACCAGAATGATTATATTTTATGGCATTCTCAGTAAACTGCCTCTGTATCTTAAATGCCTCCGATAGACGTTCAAGCATCTTATTATACGAAACACTAAGTCTGTTCAGTTCTTTAACCTGGTTTTCTTCTATCTGAGAATCGGACAGATTCTGTAACTGCACCTCTTCAATTTTATCAGAGAACTCACCAATTGATTTAAGTGCCCGTCCACTTATAAAAATGGTAATATTGTAGGTGAACCAATGCTTGGCGGAATTGACAATAAGAATAATTATGATACTCTTATGAAGCAGATTCCATCAGTAATTGCAGCAGATAGCAATAAAAAATAAAATCTCGTGGGGCATATCACTTAGTGCGACAGTCCCACGAGAATACGAAAATTATTCTATTTTTATCAATCTGATGCTTTCCCCTGTTCTGCCATCTTCATAACTTCCTTCCAGGCTGGAGAGAACAGGTAATAACCTATCATTGCAAACATTCCAAAGCTGAAAGAAATAGGGAAACACAGCATTACCCAGGTTCCATCAAAATATTTGCTGATAATATATGCACTTGGAATTCTGACTGCCCAAAGCATAAGAATATTAACAATAGTAGTATAACGCACCTTTCCAGTTCCATTTACAATAGATATTATACAGTTGAAGATAGCGTAAAACCACTGTGATAAAAGCATAACAACAATATGTCTGCTTGCATACATCAGTACCATTTCATCTGATGAAAAGAAACGTATCAGAGGTTTATGTATCATAATAAAGAATAATCCAAAGCTGAGAGTGATAACTCCTGAACATAGTGGAATTCTCCAGTGTCCCTCTTTGATCCTATCGTACTTCTTTGCACCATAATTCTGTCCTGAGAATGTAGTGGCAGCCGAAGATAATCCGGTAATTGCTATATTAGAGCAGCCCGTGATTCTTCCTGCTACTGCACCTCCAGCCATAAATATTGCACCCTGTGAGTTATTAAAGGTCTGCAGTGCAACATGTCCTAATGAATATAACGAATTATTAAGTCCGACGGGAAGACCAATAGCCAGAATATCCTTCATCATTTTTCCTGAGAATCTTCTAGGAAGGAATGTAAAGTGAATCTCTGGAAACATCTTTCTTATATAAACAATGCTTACAAGCCATGAAATAAACATAGCAATACTTGTAGCTAGTGCTGCACCTGCTACATCCATACCAAAGCCTGCAACAAATACTAAATCAAGTACTATATTGGAAATACATGATACAACAAGAAACCACAACGAAGCCTTGCTATCCCCAAGTCCTCTTAATATTCCGGCATTCATATTATAACCAAGATTACCAAGCGTACCTAAGAATACTAATCTTGTATAGATTAGCGCAGCATTCCATACATCCTGCGGAACCTTCATAAATTCAAGAATATATGGTGCTGCAAACCATCCAAGAATTCCAACTGGAATTCCTATAATATATATAAATGTTATTGATGTTCCACATATTGAAACAACTTTATCTGATTCCTTTGCACCGGCATATTGTGATATAAGAATGGACACACCTGTTCCTATTCCTAAGAAAACACATAACAATACCTCAACTGGCTGTGAACTTGTTCCAACCGCCGCTAAGGATGTATCACCACAATATTTACCTATTACAAGTGCATCGACCGTTGTATATAACTGCTGCAAAACATTTCCTATAATAATAGGTATAGCAAACAGTATGATATTTTTCATGATATGACCTGTCGTCATATCAATCTTTCCTTTACGTGAACCTGCCATAACTTACTCCTTATTATAAAACAACCCATCTTTTTTGTTATTTATAATAATACTGTAATCAGACAGCTTTTTCTAGCGATTTATTGCGCTTAGTACAGAAAAAGTATCCACTTTATACTTATTTTGTATCTTTTACTTCATCAGCTTCTTATACAATGTTTTCCTGACTGATTATTGTTGATTCATTATTGATTTTTCTTTAATTCCTCAAACTTTTCCTGCATTGTTTTATTACCTCTGGTAAGCTTCTTAATACTGACCTCATCCACCTTATTATTAGCTATTCTTAACTGATTGTCAGAGCCTAAAAGCTCTTTTTTTACCTTTTCAAGATGCTGGATTGTCTTATCAATCTCATCAACAGCTTTATCAAAATGTGAATGTGCAATATCATAATTTCTGCTGAAATCACTCTTGAAATTCATAAGCTTTTCTTCAAAATCAGAAATATCAATATTCTGGTTTCTGACAACTGCAAGCTCCTGTTTATACTCCATGGCATTCATGGCAGCATTTCTGAGTAAAGTTATTATCGGTATAAAACACTGTGGTCTTACAACATACATCTTTTCATATTTATAAGAAACATCAACAATTCCTGCATTAAACAGCTCATTATCACTTTCAAGCATCGAAACAAGCACCGCATATTCGCAGTTCTTCTGCTTACGGTCCTTATCCAGCTCCTTATAGAAATCCTCATTCTTATGCTTAGTTGCAGTCTCATCCATTTCATTTTTCATTTCAAACATAATGGATATAAGTTCAACACCATTTTCATCAGTCTCACGATATATATAATCACCCTTGCTTCCGCTTCTTGAATCATTATCCTTTTCAAAATATGCATTCCTGAAAGCCGTAGCCCTTAACTGGTTAAACTGTATCTCACAATGCTGCTCCAAGGTTTCACCAATCATCTTTGTAGACATCTTTGTTTTAAGATCCCTGTAATAAGCAATCTGCTCATCCTTCTGCTCTAAAAGGAGCTTCCCTTTATCCTTTTCATGTATCAGCTGACTCTCCAGGTCTTTCTTTTCTTCTTCAACCTTCTTAACAGCCTCCATTACAGCAATTATCTTCTTATCCTCACTACTGTCAAGCTGTGCCTGAAGCTTCGCTGACTTTTCTGTGGCCTTATCAAGCTGGCTTTTTAGTTTCTGGATTTCTTTATCGTATTCTTTCTGACTCATAAGCTTAATCTCATTTTCCTTAGCTTCCATCTCAAGCCTGTGAGTCATCAGCATATGCTCTTTTAGTTCGGATATACGCTTTTCAATATCTTTTTCAAATTCCTTATCCCTTATCTGCTGTACGATTGAGCTTAACTCTGTATCGTCTACTGTAAATGCCTGTCCACAATGAGGACACTTTAATTCTGCCATATAAAACCTCCTGTTTAACTCATATTATTACATATATATAATGTCGTGGGCAAAAGCCCCCGACTTTGATACCTACGAATTGTTCCGTGCTACGCACTCCCACAATTCTCCCCAATATTCGCATATCGTGGGATTATCATCCCACTTTTATGCTCATATCGGGGCGGGTCCCAAGGTCTTTCACCCACCTATGAGCAAGCTCATGTGGGTTTAGACCTTTTGACCCTGGCATCATATATATTTCCATTGCTGTATTCTAAATTATTATACACAATTCTGTTATATGCACAAATACTAAATTAAGTATGTAAAGATACTAAATAAGCTGTAGACAGACACCAAACAGACAGAAAAGCGGAATTGTGAGCATAGCACACAATCCCGCCTCTTTATATCAGTTACTCATTATGCATTTTAATTTAACAATTTTTATTAAACCGCTTCAATCAAGCAGTTTCAATTTAACCAGCATCAATTAAGCCGTTCTGATTAATCAGATTAATATTCAAGATATGCACCCTTCATAGGACTTGCTGCATGCTGGCTGAATAATCTTAACACACCTTTTTCATACTTAGGCTTTCTTGGTGTCCACTTTGCTCTTCTTTCCTGAAGTATTCTATCAATCTCTTCCATTGACTTACGTTCGCCCTTGACACCTACGATGTTAAGCTTTCTCTCCATTACATCTATCTCAATAAGATCGTCCTCTTCAACTAATGCTATTGGACCACCATCTACTGCCTCAGGACTGCAATATCCGATAACAGGACCTGTTGAAGCACCTGAAAAACGTCCATCTGTAATAAGTGCAATACTCTTTCCAAGCTCCTTATCACTGCTTATAGCCTCTGATGTATAGAACATTTCCTTAGGGCAGGCTGTATGCTTGATTACAGCATCTTCTTGTGCAAGATTTCCCTTAAGAATTACAATACTTCCATCTGTACCTATTGCATTATCATAAGAACGGATAATATCGTTCTTAGTAAGATTAATGTTGTATCTTTTGTTGAATTCCTGAAGTCACTTATCACACTTTTCATAGAAACCGTTGTTCTTAAGTTCTTCAAGATTCTCACCAAGTGTCTTACCTGTTACTGTCATAACATCAAGGTGCAGATGCTGCTTTATCTCTTCCATAATAGCTGGAACACCACCAGCATAATAGAAGCATTCTGCTGGTCTTACATCAAGAAGGTATCTGGCATTTCTGTGTAATCTATCAAATGTATCACCAGTAATCTCTATTCCGAACTCATGTGCAATAGCTGGAAGATGAAGAAGACAGTTAGTACTTCCTGATATAGCTGCATGGACAAGTATTGCATTCTCAAAGCTTTCCATTGTAACAATATCAGATGGTTTCATATTTTTATTTTTGCAAGTCTTACTGACTGCCTTCCTGCTTCTTTAGCATATTCTAACAGGTCAGGACTAGTTGCTGGCATAAGTGCACTTCCTAGCAATGCAAGTCCAAGTGCTTCTGCCATAATCTGCAGAGTAGAGGCTGTTCCTATAAATGAACATGCTCCACAGCTAGGACATACATTACATTTAGCCCAATCAAGCTTTTCTGTGCACTATACATTCCTAACTGTTCAAGTGTAAGCATTTCTGGTCCTGCATTCATAGTTCCACCAGGAACGAATACTGAAGGAATATTGACTCTTGCAAGCCCCTTCAGATTACCTGGAACACCCTTATCACAGCTTGAAAGATATACACCAGCATCAAAAGGTGTTGCATTGGCGTGTATCTCTATCATATTGTCAATCATCTCACGGCTGGCAAGACTGTAATTAATACCATCTGTTCCCTGACTTTCTCCATCACAAATATCTGTACATAAGTATCTTGCTCCAAAACCGCCTTCTTCTGCTATCCCCTTACGGACCTCTTCAACTAAAATATTAAGATGTCCACTTCCTGGATGGCTGTCACCATATGTACTCTCTACCATAACCTGTACCTTACCAAGATCCTCTTTTTTCAAGCCTGTTCCTATTCTTAAAGGAGCTATCTCTGGAGCTAACTTTCTCATTTCCTGACTAACTAAACACATAATATTTACCTGCCATATGTTTGGAGTAAAATAATGCAAAAGTCTGATAATAGTATGAAGTGAAATGCTACAACTTTTACAGTCCAGAACAGGACTAAGAGTATAATACTCCAACTGTTCTAATCGTACATCTAAAATCGGGAGATTGCACTACGGTGGTTTATGTAGCGCTAACTATAAAACAAGAAAAAATGTGGATAATCAATTTAAAAAAAGCATATACAGAATACAATAAACAATGCATCTGTATATGCGATTGGGTTATCAACATTTTTTTAATTTAAATTTCGGCACTTTGTACAATAACTTTTATAGCATGTGAACCAATGTCATTTAGTTAACGTGTGAACAGTAACACTACGAACGAGAAAAATCCGAGGCAAAAGCCTCGGACTTTGTCTACAGTCTGAGATAAGCACTTTTGTGCTCATTATACCATAATGAACTTATCTTCTTCCGGAAAACAGCACATTATTATGTTATTGGATATTAACTCCAGTATGTTTTAATGTTGCTCTTACAAGTGAGTCTTTAGCATTTTTCCATGGCTCATTGGCATATTTGTGATCAAATTTATTAATAAACCAGGATACATCATCTCTTACTCTCTTCATATTATCTATATAGAGCTTAGTGATAAGCTCTGTGAATTCTGTATACTGTGCTCCCGAAAGCTTGCCGCTCGCCATTTTCATCAAAAATCCATAGTGGCTGGTACAAAAGCCTTTACAGTTTTTAAGTTTCTCTACAAAATCTTTATCGTGTTTATACATATAAAACACTGTATCTATGTATCTTCTACCTTATCGCACACAAAGCATTTTCCTTCAAGCTCATCAATATAACTGCATGCCTGTGCCTCTTTGCCTTTTTTTAGGAGTGTCTTTCCAGTGCCCTTATCATAACGATAACTTTCTATCTGCTTAATGACATAATCCATATGTGTCTTCATAATAAGTGCATAACCAAGTCTGTTATTCTGCTCATATATCTTCTTAATATGGCGGCTGCAAAATCACATTTTATCTGTCTTTTCTCTTATGTCATCTTCCATATAGCTTGGACCCATGACATACTCAACCGCATCATTCTCCAGCTTCTCAAACATTGAACAAATCGTACATTCACTATCCAACGCAAACGCATCATTAACTGGAACTGTATATATCTTTTCTTTCATAATTGGATATCCTTTTCTATTAATCTTGTAGTGGTATTTTAGCAAGAATGGGGAGAATATTCAATATATTGGGGAAGCCAAGTTATTTAGGTTACTTAACTTATCACTAACAAGCTGTGGTGGACTATCTACACACAGTAGAAATTATTTAGGTTACTTAACAGGAGGCTATTAATTCAAGTATATCTATCTACTCACAGTAGAAATTATTTAGGTTACTTAACTGACACTCTTAACTCTTTTCCATCATATCTACTCACAGTAGAAATTATTTAGGTTACTTAACATCAGGTGACTCAACTGGCATAAGAACATCTACTCACAGTAGAAATTATTTAGGTTACTTAACGAGCTTATCGACATTATCAAGGCTTAATCTACTCACAGTAGAAATTATTTAGGTTACTTAACTTAATCTGCTCTCTTTCGCCTTTTTCAATCTACTCACAGTAGAAATTATTTAGGTTACTTAACTCTTATATCGTCATATTATACAATTATTCCTTTGTCAAGTAACATTTTTTGATTATTTTTTATGCAATATACACATATTATATTAAGTAACCCATCTAATTTTAAATATTAAGGTCAAGGTTTGCATTCTCAAATGTTTCAGCTTATTATAATAAAGTCCTTCTCATCATTCTTTGCATATCCAAACCTCAGTACTTCACAACTTGATGAAAGTTTAAATATAATAACACTATCCTCTTGCGAAAAAGATTTCTCATATTTGTTCTTCAAGTCATTTACTATATTATTAACGATTTTTTCACTGTTGTCAATTTCAAACACGGAATATTGTAATCTATGTCCAAATCTTGAAAGATATTTAGCAAATTTAGTTCTTAATTTGTCATTTGATATATCATAACTTACAACTACCATAATACCTCCAATCTAGTTATATATTAAACTGCGGAAATTCTGATACACTTTTCATTTTCATAAAATATCTATAATAGCTTTGTATATACATAAATATTTCATCTTTATATTCCATAATTGCCTGCATTAAAAATTGAATATATTGTGGATTATTCTTATATTTTAAACACCAGTGTTCATCATATTTTTCGAAATCATCAATTTTACATTGACCTAGATTAATAGCTTTTCGCACTTCATAGTCAATAATAGGTCTTATTGGTTCCATTATATCGCAAACTAATGATTTTCTCATATAGAAACACTTATGAAACACCCCATAATATGTATCAAATCCATAAACTTGCAACATTGCATCAACAATATTAAAAAGCATTGTATAACCTATGTCTAATACAACATTCACATAGTCACTTTTAATTCTTGGCTTTCTCCCATTCCATTGAACATTATCATACATTCTCGGAAAGTAAACTCTTGCAGCATTTCCCTCAATCCCCATAATTTCTAAATATTCTTTTGGGTTATTAAGTTCAATCACCATCTCATTTAATAGTTGTATTGCTTCGTTTTGATACTCAGTCTTTTTTCTTATGTTTTTTAATACCTGTGCCTGATTTTTTATTTTATTTTGTTCAATAAGTCTACCTATATCGTTACCATCATATTGATATTGATGTTTTCTCAAAAGCGTATTACCTTCCATTCTTGCGCCTATAACATCATATACTTTAAATGTTGTACTCATTAAACATATAGAAAACCAAAACTTTTTACTTCTCTGTATCAATCCACTCGTAATAGATATATTTCCAACAACACATAACATAAACAATCTATAACAAGTCGACTGAAACTTTATCTTTCCATCTTGGTCTTTCACTATAACATTATCGTTAATCATTAGCACTCAACATAATTATTCCTCTTTAATTAATGACTTATCACACGCCTGCTCATATATACATTTACTACATTTTTCTTTATTAGTCTGCACAAATTTATCCACATCAAACAATCTCATCTTATTAATTAATTGTTTAAATTTATTTTTCATTACTACATCTTCATCTGGAAGCGAGATTTTATATTTTTTATTATCATCTAGGCTTCTTACTTCCAAATGATTAATCTCATAACCCATCTCTGTCATTGCATAATATTGTGCATATAATTGAAAAATATATCCATCATATATTTTTTTAACACACTTTTTCCGCTCTATAAGTGTCTTACTAATTCCATCATACAAATCTATTTTCCCAACAATTTTATATTCATCTGAATACACATCTAATGCCATTTTTACATCTTTTCTCGAAGAATATTGTTTATTATCCACCTTCTCATGTGCTTTCGTTCCATTAATCTGATATTGTGATTGATATGTCAGCTTATCCTGATTTCCATATAGTTTATGAAAATATATGGAAACAGGACAAAATATAAAATCATTGAGATTCGAAATTAATATCAAATCTTCCATCTACTCAAACCTTCTATTCTGAATATAATCAAGCCATTCAGTAACACCTATATACAATTCGCTTTCTTTTAACTTCTTATCATCACTCCAATTTTCTTTAATTTTATTAATCTCATATAGTCCTTTTAATGCAATACAATATGCTCCATTAGCATCTGCATCTTTTGGCATTATTTGTTTATCATCAATAATATCATCTGATTTTTCATTTTCTTTATAATCAGATGAATCAAAAAATCCATTATGCGAATTTAAGACTGGCGATACAAGCCTGTCATAATCATCGCCTTCTGCTTCACTCTTACTATTCCTTAACTGAACTGTATACTTGAATTTTTCAAACAGACTGCATATAAAATCAGCATTTCGCGTTTCATCCATATGTGATATATCTTCCCTTATATCGTGTCCATCTTTATATTCAATACCGTATTGTTCCATAAGCTCAATTAAATCTTCGGTAAGATTTAATACTTCTGAACCTGACCATCTGCCATCTTTATATAATTTCTTAATTCTTTCTCCATATGTATAGGTCGTCCATTCATTTACTGGAATACTTACATTATAAGTTTTAAAGTTATTATAATCAAAAGAGAAAGCAAATAGTTGTCTATGTCCGATTTTTTCATATTCCGCAGAACCTTCATTAACATATCTGATTGAATTCATACTCATAAGAAATTCTTTTTTATCCTTAACTTTAGCGTTAATAGCACTTCCCGAATATTTCTTAAAGTCAAATATATTAATGAATCCTGTAGCTGGGTCTATCTTTGATGTATAAGCTGCCGGCACATAGAATATACAGCCGCACTGCTTTCCTATCTGCAATGCGCTCTTAGGAAGATATGTAAGCTGGTATCCCTTTAATATTCCTCCATTCTCATCAGCCTTTTTTTCTTTAAACACAAGATAATTAAGCTTGCTAATCAGCATATTTTCAAATTTCTGATACACTTGACGTTCAACCTTAAATCTGCCTCTCTTAAATCCTCTATTTAAATCTTCCATTACAATTATCGCATTATAATCTACTACCATTCTTGCTATCTTAGATATAACACCTGACAGATAACCATTTTTAACATCTTTAATCTTACCAATTTCCTGCCAGTTCTTTCTTGCATTATCTCTTGTCTTTTCCATATTTTTAAGTTTATTCTTATAGTCATAATTATTGACAAGATTAAATGATTTCTGTTCTATAATATTTCCTTTATTATTAATGACAGAAATGTATATAAGATTTCTCTCGCCACGATCTATTCCAATAACATTCATATTATTATGCTTAGCTATGTATTCAATCATCTTAGCATTAATATTTTCGTCATCTACTCCATAATTAATTGTTATTGGAAGATGAAGGAAATATTTATCTTCTGTATATCTCTTATCTTTAATAATATCTATTGGGTTCTTACGATGTCCGATTCTTTCAAGTATTTCAACAAGTTTTTTATCTTTTTCTACATCAATAACATAATCATTATTATAATAATTATAAACTTTTATATAATCCTCATCAGTTAAAGATACCCTTACTCCAGCTTCATTAATATACGTCTTATTAACAAGAACTGTATCTTTCTTATGAGTTATATTTCTTTTCATACTCGATTTACGATAGAAAAGCTCAGCATTACCATTTAATTCAATGCAGATATTCTTAAGGTTATCCTCACTAAATATGTTCTTTAGATACATTGTATGAAGATTGTCTTTTCCTGTACTATGCGATGATAAATCTTTATTATATATCTCAAATAGATATATTTTCCCTTCCTCATCAAGCCTGTTGATATCTGCTTCACTTATATATACCCACGAAATTGAGTATCCTTGCTTCTCAACATCTTTATAGAACTGGCCTATATCATTATATTGAGTAGTTTCCTCGAATTTGAATCCATAATTCTTCCATTCAGGATGTTTATTTATACACGCTTTATAATAATCTATTAAATCATGGCAGTAATTAATATCAAAATTACCACTTGATTTGATATGCCTGTTCTTCTCATATCCTTCTAATATATATGATGATGGGTTATAATCTCTTTTTCCTGTATCAGATTTAATAAATACCTTAGGAAGCATCTTATTAGGACCAGGCAGGAGATTATATACCATTTTTTTATAATCTGTCGATAATCGCTGCTCTTCACTACCTTTTATTATCTGTTTATCAGGCTTATTATTCACATTAAATATCGCTATATAATATTTGTTGTTCCTAAGCAATATTATTGCATTATTATCAAATTCCTTACTCCTTGACCAGCCACTGGCAAGTGTTGGTGAAGCAAAATTAAGCTTAAACTTCTGTGTACTGTAAGGCTTCCTTGTGACATAATTACGAATTCTGTCATAAAGTGTCACTATATTTTCCAATTCATAATATATATCTTCAAGCTCAGCATAAAATACGTTATCTTTTTCCACAACCTCATCTATGATAAATGTCTGCAACCAATGATATATCGACATTATATCATCAAGATCTTTCTTTATATTAAGTGCAGTTTCCTTATTCTCTATAAGACTATCACCTGAATCATAAGTTATTGTATTCAGACTCATATTGGCTAATAATTTTGACATTTTATTAAAATATCCAAGCACTCCATGTCCGCTAAACGCCCTGCCCGAATTATCATCATCCATATTAGAAGCATTAAAATAATCTGGCTCATAATCTGATACAATACTGTCCAGTTCTTTAACACTCATAAATTTATTGTCTTTCTTAGCCTTTTCAATTTTCTTAGCCTTGCTTTGACCTTTTCCCGCTATTGTATTATACCAATATCTTTCTATAGCTGATTCTATCACACCCCAACCACCATACACATAACTTGACACATTCGTATAACATCTTGCATTAATATAAATCTTTGCTGTATCATATATATTACTATCCTGCAAAACATTTCCAAGCCTGTCTATCAGCTTAACTTCTTCAAGCCTGCTAATAAATCCATTAAATGCAGCATATACTTCTTCATCATTCTGATACGTTGGAGGAATTTCAAATGCCTTTTCTGATATACCCATTATCTGTTTTTGAAGCTTCGTCATCTTAAATACATTAGCTTTAAGCTTATTCTGCTGGCAGTACAAATTCATATGTTTGTTGACATCCCCACATATCTGATTGTAATAATCTATGCCCTTCTGCGCAAGCAGCTCATTATAATAATCCTCAGAAAAAATATGCTCTAATCTCCAGCTATCAAGCAACTCTGTTAATTCTTCTTCAATTAGCGCAATTTCGGTTTCGGCTTTTTCCTTTATACACATAAATGTCTTCAAATTATCGTAAAATATCGAAGCATTAACATTAACAATCCTATAGCATATAGATGATGCTCCTCCATTTTCTTTAAACATATTTTTTCTTATATTAAAATAATCAGTAAAATATGTAGTAAAGCCTTTAAAAAGCGCAATTGTTTCAAGTGCTTTCTCCTTATCTTCACCGATATAATTCTGTTCTACATAAACAGGAAGAAGCTGTGTTATCAATTTAGCTTCAAACATTGATTTAAAATTATCATCTGCTGATAACATTTTCTCTATCTCTTTACGTTTTGATGCTTCCATCAAATTCAGCTTATCTCTGTTGTCTTTATCATTTTTCTTATATTTTTCTTCTATTGCTTCAAACAGATTCCTAAAATCCAGATTATTGATATCATTCAACTTATGTGTAATATAATCTCTATAATATCCATCAGCTATCCGCTTCAACTCCAGACTTTGCTGTGCTTTGTATTCATCTTCCGTGATAATTTCCTTCTGCTTAATATGTTTCATCGTTACTGGTGTTGGCCTCAGCTCATTTCTTAATGTCTTTTGAACCTTCGATATTGCTACAAATTCACTGAAATCACCTGTTACATTATTCATTATCATACCTCCATCATCTCCATCTATTTATATCAATTAATATATCATTCTTGTCAGTATTTTTATATTTAATGATAATATAAAACCGCTTATATTTTTTATAAATAGGTGTTAATAAAATTTTAATAACCTGCAAAAAATAACACTTTCGTGTTATTTCAGACTGTAGACAAAGTGGCACTAGGATGCGAATCCTAGTGCCATTTTTCTATGAGTTTTTAAAAAATCTTTCACTTTTAGCCATTTATATGAATTTATAGTTGGATTCGTGGGATTATCATCTGTTATCTTCCCTGTTCTTTCCAGCATTCTAGCTAGTTTTTCAGATTCATGCACGCAAAAGTAAGCCCTGCTTTCATTTCCATGCGGGCTTTCCCTATCATCTGTGTATATCTAAATCCATGATTTTCTTTGGCTGTCCCAAAAAGTCTTTCGATTGTTTCTTTTCGATGTGAATAAAGATCTCGCATTCCAATTGATAATCTAATATCTTCACACTTTTCTATATAATCTTCCCAGATGTGTCTGGTTACTATCTTAACGTGATTCTTACTTTCTGTACACTGACTTATATATGGACAACTAGCACAAGCTTCTGAACAACTTTTGTACTCTCTGTATCCATCACGGTTAGTTGTTGAATATTTAAGAATCTGATTATTCGGACATATTTAACAATCGTAGTATTCATCATAAACATACTCATATTTCTTGAAGAATACTTCTTTTGTCATTGGTCTTTTGTATGGAAGCAATGGTTGTATTCCATCATCTATCAAAAGTTTTGCAATCGCTGGAGTCTTATATCCTGCATCAGCAACAAGTGTCTTGATTCCAATATCTTTGATTTTGTTATACAAGCTTACAAAAGTTCTGCTATCGTGCATGTTTCCTGGATTAACTGAGTAACCAAGAATCTATCCAAATTTATCGCAGGCTGTTTCAACTGAATATGCAAAAACATGCTTATGTTCACCTTTATGAAACCATCCGCTTTCAGGATCTGTTGTGCTACATTTTACTGTTTTCTCATCTTTAGAAACATCTGTTGTAAAATCCTTCATTCCCCCACCGGAAAAAGGTTTGTTGTTATCTTTGTCGGAGTCTTTTAATGGTTTATTGCCATGCTCCTCACGATCTGAATTAATTTCCTTCTTGAGCATCTTCTCATAGAACAAAGCTTCCTCGTTAGCAATCTTACTTCTCATCTTTTTGCTATTAGCACAAGCTTTGACGTGAGTTGCATCAACAAACACTTCGGTTGGATCAACAAACTTATACTTATAACATTCAGATAAGATATGAGAAAAAATTTGTTCAAACAAATCTGTATCCTTGAATCTACGAGTATAGTTTTTGCCAAAAGTAGAGAAATGAGGCACTGCATCGTTCATTTCTAAACCTAAGAACCAGCGATATGCTACATTAACTTATATTTCTTTCATAGTCTGTCTCATACTTTTTATTCCATAGAGATACTGAATAAAAGGTATCTTTATGAGCATTACAGAATCCATACTTGGTCCTCCAAAGTAAGCTGAGTATTTATCTTCAACGAGATTATATATAAAGTTCCAATCAATAGCTTTATCTATCACTCTTAAAAGATGATTTTTGGGGTACTAAATCATCCATACAAAACATCTGAATCTGTTCTCAATTCTTATCAGCATTTACTGTCATCATAGAGCACTCACCACCTGTTTTTTAACACATTAATTATATCACAAAAGTGCTATAAAGTCAGTATTTATCAGCATTCTTGGCATGTTTATTTAACCACGAATGAGAAAAATCCGAGGCGAAAGCCTCGGACTTTGTCTACAGTCTGAGTGTGCGCCCTTCGGCGCACACATTATTTTTCAAGCTCACGTGAAAGATTGACCATCTCAATAGCTCCCTCTGCACACTCAAAGCCCTTATTGCCGGCCTTTGTACCAGCACGTTCTATAGCCTGCTCTATAGTATCTGTTGTAAGAACACCAAACATAACTGGGATATCTGAATTAAGTGATACACTGGCTATACCCTTTGAAACCTCTGCACACACATAATCATAATGGCTCGTTGCTCCTCTTATGACAGCACCAAGACATATTACTGCATCATACTTCCCGCTTTTTGCCATCTTTGATGCTATAAGTGGAATCTCAAATGCCCCTGGAACCCATGCAAGATCAATATTTTCTTCGCTTACACCATGTCTTACAAGGCCATCATGTGCACCACCTATAAGCTTCGATACGATGAATTCGTTAAATCTTGCTGCTACTATTCCTACTCTTGTTCCATTGTCTACTAATTTTCCTTCTAATACTCTCATGATTTTAATCTCCTTTTAAATTTATATGATACTAGTATATTTTTTATAATTTACAACATATGACCCATTCTAATTTTCTTTGTCTTAAGATAGAAGCTGTCATATGGTGTTGTTTCCATTTTAATTGGAACTCTTTCATTTATCTGCATGCCAAAATCTGACAACTGATATACCTTATCAGGATTGTTCGTAAGAAGTCTTAATGTTTTAGCTCCAAGATCTTTTAGTATCTGTGCACCTATGTAATACTCTCTCATATCACCTGGAAAGCCAAGTGCTATATTAGCATCAAGCGTATCCATACCTTCATCCTGAAGTGCATATGCCCTTAACTTATTCACAAGACCTATGCCTCTTCCTTCCTGCCTCATATATAGCAGAATACCTCTTCCTTCTTCATTAATCTGTGTCATGGCAGAAGCAAGCTGCTGTCCACAATCACATTTCAGTGAACCAAATGCATCTCCAGTAAGACATTCTGAATGAACACGGCACAAAAGATTATTGCCATCACCTATGTCACCCTTAACAAGTGCAACATGATGCTCACCATTCAGCTTATTGATATAACAATGTGCTGTAAACTCACCGTATTTAGTTGGCATCTTTGTCACAGCCACACACTCAACAAGCTTTTCATTTCTTTTTCTATACTCCTGGATGGCTTTTATAGTTATAAATTTCAGATTCCATTTTTCTGAAAGTGCTATAAGGTCATCCCTCCTCATCATAGTTCCATCATCCTTCATGATCTCGCAACACAAGCCGCACTCCTTTAAGCCAGCTATACGCATAAGATCTACTGTCGCCTCGGTATGTCCGTTTCTTTCAAGAACTCCGTTTTTCTTTGCAACCAGTGGAAAGTTATGTCCTGGTCTTCTAAAGTCCTGTGGAACTGCTGTGTCACTCACAACACATCTTGTTGTATATCCTCTCTCCTGTGCGGATATTCCTGTAGTTGTGTTTATATGGTCTATAGACACTGTAAATGCTGTTTCATGATTATCTGTATTTTCTGATACCATCTGCGGAAAACATAACTTTCTGCTTAACTCCTCACTCATAGGCATACATATAAGACCTTTTCCATAGGTTGCCATAAAGTTGACATTTTCTGTTGTAGCGTATTCTGCTGCACATATAAAGTCACCTTCATTTTCTCTGTCATCATCATCTGTAACTATGATAATCTTTCCTTCTTTTAAGTCTTTAACCGCTTCTTCAACCGTATTAAATTCAAACATAAACTGCTCCCTTCCTTATATGATAAATGTATCTGTTACCATGTCTTTAAAAGCCATTTTTTAAAAGAAATTCCTTAGTTATGCCACTGCCATTATTATCAGCTGGCTGGTTATAACCGGTATTATGAGCCAATGTCCTGCTGACATCATATGGGCATGACAGTTTTTCTACATACTTTGCTATTATATCTGTTTCCAGATTAACCACATCTGATAGTCTTTTATCCCGAAGTATTGTTACCTCTCTTGTATGAGGTATCACTGATACCTCAAAGTACTTATCAGTCACAGATGCAACTGTAAGACTTATTCCATCTATTGTTATTGAACCCTTTTCAACAACATATTTTAATATGCTGTTATCTGCACTTATCCTGTACCACACTGCATTATCATCTTTTCTAATATCTGTCACTGTTCCTGTGCCATCTATATGCCCTGATACTATATGTCCGCCAAATCTTCCATCCGCACTCATAGCACGCTCCAGATTTACATGCGAACCTGCACGTATGTTTTTTAAAGAAGTTCTTTTTACTGTTTCATGCATGACATCTGCACTAAACTGTCCTTTTTCTATGGCTGTAACAGTAAGACATATTCCATTCACTGCTATACTGTCACCTATTTTAGTTCCTTCTAATACCTTAGAGGCTTCTATAACAATCACCTGTGAAAATGTCTGTTTTTTAACTGCTTTTACATGTCCGATTTCTTCAATAATTCCTGTAAACATTTTAAACTTCACCTTCTATCAGAATATCATCCCCAAGCCTGGTTACTGTATAATCCTTAAGCTTCAGCGCATCGTCTGGTGCATCAAATCCCGTACCAGCAACTGATGCTGGTGCATCCACACCTCCGAATATCTTAGGTGCTATGTATGCCTGTATTCTTTTTACCATGCCGCTCTTTATAACGCTCCAGTTAAGCTCTGCACCACCTTCACATATGCAGCTGTCTATTCCTCTCCTTCCAAGTATAATCATAAGCTGTGCAATATCTATCTTTTCACCTTCCATAGCTATGATCTCACATCCAGCATTCTCATACATGCTTATACGTTCTTTATCATTACAGCATGTCACTATCCAGACTGGTATCTGTCCTGCCGTCTTAACAAGCTTGCTGTCATACGGTATCCTAAGCCTTGTATCACATACTATTCTTACTGGCTGATGTGGATTTTCTATCGCTTTACTTCTGCAGTTAAGCATCGGATCATCCTTAAGTACTGTATTTATACCTACCATAATGGCAGAATATCTATGTCTGTCCATATGGACATTTTCCCTCGCTGCCTCCCCTGTTATCCACTTTGACAGTCCATTGTGTGTGGCTATCTTTCCATCAAGTGTCTGTGCATACTTGACTATGACATATGGCAGCTTTTCTTTAATGTAATAAAAGAATACATAGTTCATATCTATACATTCTTTATTACACACAAGTTTATTATCAACCTGTATATTGTGTTCCCTTAATATCTGCATTCCTTTTCCACTCACAAGTGGATTAGGATCAAGCGAACCTATAACAACACGCTTTATTCCAGCTTTTATTATCGCTTCTGTACATGGCGGCTGCTTTCCATGATGACAGCAAGGTTCAAGTGTCACGTATATCGTTGCGCCCTCTGGACTTTTAGTACAGTTATTTAAAGCCGATGTTTCTGCGTGAAGCTCTCCATATTTTTTATGATACCCTTCACCTATTATTTTTCCATCCTTTACTATAACTGCACCAACCATTGGGTTAGGATTAGTCCACCCCAACCCCTTCTTTGCAAGCTCTATGGCATGCCTCATATATTTTTCATCATCTGTGCTGCTATATCCACACATACATATCACCCGCTTTCTTTTAAAAAAAATGCACCAGATATCCTGTCAATCAGGAATCCCCCTGATGAAAGAATACTCTGGTGCAGCTTTTACTACATCCATCTGATAAATAAAAATCCTGGGAACTTATCATTCCCAGGACACAAATCATAATCAATATAACAATATAATGCAGATAACAGAAAATAAATCCTGCCACGCAATCCTAAACACGTTATATATCAGATAACTTCTTTCATCCAGACTATACTGTCGGCACTGGAATCTCACCAGTTCATGCTTTACGCTCGCGGGCTGTACCGCCGGTAGGGAATCTAACCCTGCCCTGAAGTTAATATTCTGTTTTAATGTAAACGGCTGTCTGCTTAGTACTTAGCACAGACTAACCTCTGTTAACAAAGCCTACTATACACCTATACAAGCATATAATCAAGTACTTATTTATAATATCTGCATAATTCTGCATAATATCTGTAAACATCAACAAATATTCACAATAAAATCTACGGCTTTTAATGGTTCTTTTCAAAATCCCTGCTATCAAGAACTATTGTAAACGGTCCATCATTCTCAAGCGATACCTTCATATGTGCACCAAATTCTCCCGTTTCAACCTTAGATACACGTTGTCTGCACAGCCTGACAAACTCTTCATACAGTTCATTGGCAAGAACTGGCTCACAGGCATGCACAAAGCTTGGACGGTTACCTTTTCTGCAATCTGCATATAAAGTAAACTGGCTTACTACAAGTATCTCACCATTCACATCGTTGATTGACAGATTAGTTTTTTCATTCTCATCTGCAAATATTCTCATTTTTGCTATCTTATCTGCAAAAGGTACAAGCATTTCCTTAGTATCACCCTCACCTGCACCAAAGAGTATAAGATAACCTTTTCCTATGCTTCCTATAACCTTATCATCCACACTGACACTTGCCGAGTTGACTCTTTGTATAACAAATCTCATTTTTCTCTCCATTTTGCAATCAGATTAATTAATCTGTTTTCTGTGATTTTCTATATCTTCTTTTATCTTCAAACATTTCCTTGATCACAACAGGATGGAACAGTAAAAGAAGTGGAAACAGTTCAAGCCTTCCTGCTAACATATCAAATATCATAACAAGCTTACTGAATACATTAAAATGCTCAAAATTCTGTGTTGGTCCAACAAGTTCAAGTCCAGGACCTATATTGTTAAATGTAGCCGCAACTGCCGTAAAATTCGTTGTCAGATCCTTGCCCTCTATTGACACAAGGAATACAGATGCTACAAATACAAGAATATATGTTATAATATACACATTAACTGAACGTATAACTTCATGCTCTACGGTCTTTCCTTCAACCTTTATTTTTCTTACACTTCTTGGATGAATATAAGAATTCAGTTCCTTTATCACAGTTTTTATAAGAATTACGAATCTTGAAACCTTTATACCTCCACCTGTACTTCCGGCACATGCACCAACAAACATAAGAAGAACAAGTATCGTTTTTGAAGTCTGCGGCCATATATTAAAGTCAGTTGTCGCAAATCCTGTTGTTGTTATGATTGAACTGACCTGAAATGCTGACTTGGTAACTGCATCCCATACTCCTGAGCAAATTGAGTATATATTTATAGTTATTATGACAATTGCTGTTAATATAATACCAAAGTACGCTCTTACCTCTTCCATGGATAAAGCCTTTTTTATACTGCCAAAAATCATAATATAATACGCATTGAAGTTAACTCCAAAAAGCATCATAAATATCGTAACTATCCACTGTATAGTCACGGAATATCCACCAAGACTTGTATTCTTTATACCAAAGCCACCTGTACCTGCAGTACCAAATGTAGTATTCATGGCATCAAACACAGGCATCTTTGCTGCTATAAGTACGATAAACTCTATAAGTGAAAGTCCAAGATATATAATATATAAAATTCTTGCTGTATGCTTTACCTTAGGAACGAGCTTACCTACTGATGGTCCCGGACTTTCTGCCCTCATAAGATTAATATTAGAACCACCACTCAAAGGAACTATGGCTATGATAAACACCAGTACACCCATACCACCTATCCAGTGTGAAAAGCATCTCCATGTCGTACTGCAGCGTGATACTGCTTCCACATCGCTTAGTATACTGGCTCCGGTTGTTGTAAAACCTGATACCATCTCAAACAAAGCATTTATAAATGATGGTATCTCACCTGTTATCATAAAAGGAATGGCTCCAACAACCCCCATAAGAATCCAGCTTAAGGACGTAGCAACACAGCCTTCTTTAAGATAAATAACATAATCCTTTGGCTTCCTCATAGACATAAGCTGTCCTAACAGAATACTTATCATGGCAACTATAAAATATGCCCATCCTTCTTTTTCGCGATATATAAGTGCTATGAGGCATGGCAGCGACATAAGTACACCTTCTGTTTTTAATATATAACCTAAAACATATATTACTATTGACCTGTTCATAACGTGCCTCACCTGACTATATCATTAATATCAGTAAATCCTGTATTCTTAGTTACAATCATAACTGTATCACCATCTTTTATCTCATCATTACCTGTTGGAATAATAATATGTCCATCATGATTGATAAATGATATAAGAACATCTTTTTTAAGCTTAAGATCCTTTATAGGTATACCTGATACCATGGAATCCGCTTCAACTATGAACTCTATCGCTTCAACTCTTGAGTCAAACATATGATAAAGTGTCTCTATGTTACTTCCCATAGAATTCTTCTTTGCACGCACATATGCTATGATAGCTTCGGAAGTTATATACTTAGGATATACAATACTTCCAAGATCCAGATTATTAATAACCTGCTTGTAATTAACCCTGTTAATCTTGGTAACTACCTTAGCATTAGATACCTGCTTTGCATGAAGTGTAAGCATTATATTCTCTTCATCAATACCTGTGAGCGGAACAAATGACTGTATTGTTTCAATACCTTCTTCCTTTAATATATCAGGATCTGTGCCGTCACCATTTATAACTATGGCTTTAGGAAGCTTAATGCTGAGTCTTTCACAGTTTTCCCTGTCTCTTTCTATTATCTTTACAGAGATTCCCATGTTAATAAGCTCCTTAGCAAGATAGTACGCTGCCTTGCTGCCTCCTATTATCATGGTATCCTTAACCTGGTTTGTTGCAAATCCTATAGTTTTAAGAAAATTTCTTGCTATATGTCTTTCTGATACAAACGATATAACATCACCGGCTTTTATTATAAAGTCACCGTTAGGAATATATACCTCTCCACCTCGCTCTATAGCACATATAAGTATATCATTAGTTATGTTCTTACCAAGATATGCTATGCTAAGCTCATTAAGAATATTATCTGCTGGAACCTTAAACTTAACAAGCTCTGCCTGACCATGCGCAAAAGAGTTTACCTCAAGTGCTGTTGGAAGATAAAGTATACGTGCTACCTCTTTAGCAGCCTCAAGCTCCGGATTAATAATAAGCGCAAGACCAAGTTTCTCTCTAAGATAACCTGTTTCTTCACTGTAATCAGGTGTTCTGACTCTTGCTATGGCTGCACATTTACCTACTCTTTTAGCCACTGTACAGCATAACAGATTTAATTCATCTGAATCTGTAACAGCTATTATAAGATCAGATTCTTCTATACCTGCTTCCATCTGCGTAGAATAACTTGCACCATTTCCTACTATTCCCATAACATCAAACATATTAGTAATATCCTGGATGCGTTCGGGTTTCTTATCAATAACGGTTATATCATGGCCTTCCTTACTAAGCTGTTCAACTAAAGTTGCACCAACTTTTCCACATCCAACTATTATAATATTAAGACCATTTTCCTTTTTACTTAATTTAAACATACCAATCCTCACCTCTGCGCACATATCTTTACGCATAATAAGCCTGTTTGAAAGAACATATCATGTATATTATGATACTCTTATAATGCTTTCTTTATAGCCTCAAAAAGATCATCATATTCCTCAAAGGCCTCAAGCTGTGGATAATCCTTCTTTATCTGTTCTGTACTTCTGAAAAGGAAACCAGCCTTACTTGCCTGTATCATACCAAGATCATTATGGCTGTCACCACTTGCTATTGTTTCAAAACCGACTGACTGAAGAGCCTTTACTGTTGAAAGCTTAGATTGTTCACAACGCATCTTAAACCCTGTTATAGTTCCGTCATCTGCAACCTCAAGAGTGTTACAGAATATTGTAGGCCATCCAAGCTTTTTCATAAGTGGTGCTGCAAACTGTGTAAATGTATCACTTATAATAATAACCTGTGTTGTCTCGCGTAACTTATCAAGGAACTCCTTAGCACCTGGAAGTGGATCAATCTTTGCAATAGTTTCCTGAATCTCTTTAAGACCAAGTCCGTGTTCTTTTAATATGCCAAGTCTCCAGTTCATAAGCTTATCATAATCCGGCTCATCTCTGGTAGTTCTTTTAAGCTCTGGAATACCACTCTCCTCTGCAAATGCTATCCATATCTCTGGAACCAGTACCCCTTCAAGATCTAAACATACAATATTCATACTCATTTTATTATTCCTCCTCATCAGATATATAAACTCGTTTTATCATGTCATTACCTTAACACATTAATCATTAGATTATAGCATACTTTATGTAATCTTACAAAGATATTGTTTTTCCTTATTTCTCACGTTCTTATTTCTCATGTGCCGCTACTAATTCCAGGTTATCTGGTATTTTAATGTGCTGTGGGCAGTTCTTTTCACATCTGTGGCATTTTATACAATCAGATGCGCGTCCTCTTCCCATAACAAGCCTTCCATGATACATATTTGAAAAATTATTATTAATACAATAGTTGTTATAAAGCCCAAACAAACCCGGAATATTAATATTCTTAGGACATACCTCCATACAATAGCCACATGATGTACATGGAATAACAGTTTTGCTGTTAATTATATCTACTATTTTGCTTAAAAGCTCCTTTTCACCTTCATTAAGCGGAGCTGGATTATCCATAATATGTATATTATCCTTAACCTGCTCTAAGCTGCTCATACCACTTAGCACCATGAACACACCTGGAAGACTGGCTGCAAATCTTAATGCATAAGACACTGGCAAAACACCAGGAGCATACTCATAAAGCATGCTGTCAGCCTCCTTTGGAAGATTGGCAAGTGTTCCTCCTTTAACAGGCTCCATAACAACTATCGGCTTGTTATACTTCCTTGCTGTCTCATAACATGCTCTTGACTGGATGATTTTATTATCCCAATCAAGATAATTAATCTGCAGCTGTACAAAATCAACCTCAGGATGTTCAGTAAGTATCTGGTCAAGCATTTCTGCATCATCATGAAATGAAAATCCAAACTTCTTAATCTTACCTTCTTCCTTCATTCTTCTTGCAAAATCAAAGCCACCCCATTTGTGAGTGTTAAAATATCTGTCCCTTCCCATATTATGCATAAGATAATAGTCAAAATATCCAACACCTGTCTTTTCAAGCTGCTTGTTAAAATACATTGGATATTCATCTCCTGATTTAACGAGCACAGTTGGCATCTTATCAGCAAAAATATAGCTGTCTCTGTCATACCTGTCTACAAGTGCTTCCTTTAATACACTCTCTGATAACTGTTCATGATATGTAAATGCTGTATCAAAGTATGTAAACCCTGCTGCCATGAACTCATCTACCATTTTCTTTAACTCTTCCATATCTATGGAACTTTTATCCTGAGAATCTATAAGTGGAAGTCTCATAGTTCCAAATCCGAACTTTTTCATAATATTTATATACCTCTTTATGCCTGATATTAATCAATTCTTTTTTTACCCCAGAAAAACAATGCAACTGTTCCTGGTCCTGTATGGCTTCCTATAGTTGTTCCTATATTATTAATAAGGACCTTACCATTAAGCTTAGGAAACTTTTCTTCAACGAGCTTTGCTACTGCCTGTGCATCCTCTATACAGGCTGACATTGATATATAACATTTATCTGAATAATCAGTTCCGTTATCTGCATTAAGTATCATCTTGTTTACAGTTTCTGCTATAACCTTCTTCTTTGTACGAATCTTTTCTCTTGGTATAAGCTTTCCCTGATAATCAACATTAAGAAGCGGACATATATTAAGAAGATTTCCAACAAAGCCAGATACCTTAGATACTCTTCCTCCCTTTATAAAAAATGTAAGATCAGTTGTAAAGAACCAGTGGTTAACTCTTAACTTATTATCTTCTATCCAGCTCTTTAACTCATCTATTCCCATTCCTGCATCTCTTAAATCTGCCACCTTATCCATAAGAAGTCCATATCCAGAGGACGCTGCAAGAGAATCTATAACATATATTTTTCTGTCAGGATACTTTTCTTTAAGATTATCTGCTGCTATAAGTGCTGAATTAATAGTTCCCGATATTCCTGATGAAAGAGCTACATGAAGCAGATCCTTACCCTGTTTTAAGAATCCTTCAAAATACTTTTCATATTCATCTGCATTTATCTGCGAAGTCTTAGTATCAGCACCTTCAGACATAGCCTTATAAAAATCATCAAGATTCATAGTTTTTCCCAAATCATCAGGATACGAAACTCCATCAAGTTCATAGTGGAAGCATATATAATGAATATCTCTCTCTAGAAAATGCTTCTCTGCTAAATCAGCTGTTGAACAACATGAAATTATATAATCACCCATATCTGCATAAACCTCCAAATAATATTATTAGCTTGTTTAAATCCGGATTTCAAAACCAAAAGTCTTATTATGCAGGTGCAAACAACTTTTTGACCTTTTAATCCTTACATCATAATATAATATTTTATTTTATATGTCTATTCCATATGCCATATTAGTAAAAGCAACTTGCCGCTTACAACATTCCAAGCATACTTTTTATCTTGACGATGTACACAGGAATAATATAATGATATCATAACCTGAAGATATTTTACCACTTATATTATCTTGATGTCGGGGTCAAAAGCCCCCGACTTTGATATAAGCAGCAATATATCTTCTGATCCTTACATCTTATAACAAACAGGAGATAATTTCCATGCTTACCTACTCATTCAACAACCGCAATGGCCGCAGTTTATATGAATATTTATATACATGCATAAAAGAAGATATTTTATCAGGAAAGCTTTCACCTGATGCCAAGCTTCCATCTAAAAGAGACTTTGCAAAAAACCATGGGATAAGTGTAGTAACTGTTGAGAATGCATATGGTCAGCTGCTTGCGGAAGGATATATATATTCCCTGCCTAAAAAAGGCTTTTACGTGTCGGATATTAAAAATGATATTAACAACAACATTTATCTGTCAGCCCCAAAAAGCAGCCATATTTATAATGAAACAGCTATAACAGATTCACACAATAATAACCAATCAGATAAAGCATATACATATAATACAGCTATAGGAAACATGCATGATGCTGATTGTATAAATCTTGTTTCAAGCCACACGCCTCATGATAACTTTCCCTTCTCAATATGGGCAAAGCTTATGCGCCATGTTCTTACATATGAAGGAGACAGTACATTAAATGTACCTCCTACCGGTGGTGTTATGCAGTTAAGACAGGCTATTGCTAAACATCTGTATGAATTTCGTGGGATAACTGTTAATCCCGAACAGATTATTATCGGTGCCGGCACCGAATATCTATATGGACTTATTGTGCAGCTTCTTGGAAGAAATATATCGTATGGACTAGAAAATCCAAGTTCAAAAAAGATAGTCAATATATACAAATCCTTAGGTGTAAAGGTTAACTATCTTGACATGGATGAAGAAGGGGTAATACCTGACTGCCAGGGTCTTAACGATTCCCAGATTATACAGATATCACCTTCACATCACTTTCCTACAGGAATCGTAACATCCATAAGCCGCCGTTATGGACTTTTACAATGGGCTAATCAATCGCCTGACAGATATATAATAGAAGATGACTATGACAGTGAGTTCAGGTTACAGGGAAAACCCATCCCCTCTCTTTTTTCTATAGATGCAACTGACAAGGTTATATACTTTAATACTTTTACTAAAAGCCTAGCAGCCACAATAAGAATAAGCTACATGGTACTGCCTCTGCCGCTGCTTGAACGCTTTAAAAGTACTCTGGGATTCTATGCTTGTACAGTCTCTAACTTTGAACAGTATACGCTTGCGCATTTTATTAAAGAAGGGTATCTTGATAAACATATAAACCGTATGAGGAATCACTACAGGGATATCCGTGATGAACTAATATCCAGACTTATGGATAGCTTAATAAAAGATAGAATTCATATATATGAAGAAGATTCAGGACTACATTTCTTACTAAAATATGATACTGAGTATACCGATGAAGAGTTAAAGAAACGTGCTTATAATAACGGACTTATGATATCTTTTCTTTCTGATTATATAACTAATAATTCTTATAACAAAGCTGATTACGAACACATAGCTATTGTTAATTATTCTGGAATAACAGATAGTGATATTGCAAGAACTGCCCAACTGCTTATTGATGTATGTATCTAAAAAAGTTGTCACAACAAGAATATATACAATATATAGATTACTGAAATTATCATAAAACTATACATTGTAAATCATCTTTGTTGTGACAACTCAATTAAAATCAGCCTGCATCCTTACTCTCTTCACTGCATTCCCCATAGAACCTATACTGTCCCCGTCCACTTCTTTTAGCTTCATATAAAGCTTTATCCGCATTCCTGTACATATCATAATAATGTGGATTACCATCGCTTAGAAGACTTATTCCCATACTTATACTGATCTGATATCCCTCATATATGCATGAAACATTGTTAAATATTCTGTTAACAATATCTTTTATATTATCCTCCTGCTTATAGTTAACATATACAACAAATTCATCTCCACCATATCTTATAGCTATGTCAGAATCTTCCCTGACACTTTCCTTTAGTCGTGCTGCAACACACTGTAGGACACAATCCCCGAAATAATGTCCATATGTATCGTTGACAAGCTTGAATTTATCTATATCAAATATAATAAATGCCGAATCAGAATATATCCCATCATCTATTTTATTCTTAATAAGAAGCTCTCCTGTTACATGGTTATATAAACCTGTAAGCAGATCGAGCGAAGCTTGTTTAGCAAGAGATTCCCGCAAGAACTCCTGATGATATCTCTCACTTACATTCCTAAGACTGACTATACCTATGATATCATCTGTAATATTGTCCTTAGCAAGATATACGGTCTTACTTACCCACATCTCCTCATTCTGGGTATCAAGTGTTCTATAATCCTGGGTTAGCAATGTTTTTCCTTTATTATACTCATCTATCATCTTTGCAGATGTCTCAAGCAGCATGTAGTTGTTTATCGTATCATCTGACACTCTTTTATGCCATCTTCTGCAATATTCATCATATGAACAAGGAGTATTGATACCAACTGCATTCAATACCTTAAGTGCACTGTTTTTCTTTCTTTGGATGATATCATTTTCTATAATATCTTTAGAAAAATTAACCTGATATAATACTATAGCCTCAGACATAAGTGCAGCCTTATACTGTTCAGCTGTCTGAAGAAGCTTCTTTAACTCAAGATTCTTCTTTTCTATAATATCATAATACTTATACCTGTGTGAAACATCCCTGTATGTTACTGTTATCTGTCCTTTGCATACAGCATCATCTGTATCATGCATAAGTGTTATAAGTATCCATCTGTATTCTCCATTAACCATAAGTCTTATATCCTTACACTGCTTAACCTCATGACTGCTGTCAAACTGCTTAAGTGCATCATATGATATAAGATTTAAAAGACTGATCCTATCATCACAATGGCATATATCAATAGTGCCATTGAGCCATGTCTCAAAACTGATAGTCTTACTTGTATCTACTACTCTTTCCCCATCACTAAGACATAATACAACTCCTTCAGATATATTAATCTGAAATATACCCACATATTGTGTCAACAAATTCCTAAGAATTCTGTCCTCTAACTCCATACATTTATTCATACCGCACCACATCCCCGCAATATACATAATATATTGTAAAATTCCGTAAAATATCTTTTATTAATATACCATATTATAATAAAAAAGTCACTTTAATAATATTATTTATACACTTTTTTTAAACTCCACTAACACCACCATTAAGATTATAGCTAATCGTATAAGGAATTACTTTTGTATAAGCTGTATATGTTGCCTCATCTTTTACAGTTATAGTTCTTTTTACATTAGTATTTCCATCACTCCACTTGCTAAATTGATAACCATTAGCAAATGTATCTGCACTAATAGTAACCTGTGTACCATACTCATGTAAATCTATATCCGTGTGTATCATCAGCTTTGCCTGAAAAGGTTTTTAGGTAGGCTGTCTTGGAGGCTTCTTTAGTCCATTTTGCATATAAAGTAACATCCAAAGGTACTGTATCTGGTTCAAAAAGTGCAAATGAAGAAAAAACAAAAAAGACAGCTCTTACATTCTTATATGCTAATGTAAAAGCTATCTCTATCATCATTATATTTTACTTTTAACTTATCATTTAATCTGGAAAAGTAAAGCCAGCTTTCTCCATATTTGCCTTCAGCTGTTCTACTGTAACTCCAAGAGATTCTGCTGCTATCTGTGGAGATAATGCCTTTGACTGCACAAATTCAAATGTCGTAGCTAATTTCCCCTGCTCTATCCCCTTTTCTATTCCTCTTTCTTCTACAATGTCACTTAAATTACACATAGCGCTCATCTCACTTTCTAATTCTTTTGACATCTTAATACCATATTCTTCTTCTAATCTCTTTTTCTTTTCCTGTGTTTTTATATCCACTGACAATAATGTTGATAACATACTTATCAATTTATTCTTTGAATTGATTGTTTTATCTGCATTCAGGTTGACAAATACAGTTGACATTATATCATATCGTCCGGTTGCTATTTCTTCTATCCTTTTATCTTTCGGATACACAACATCTGGTTTGATAGAATATTTTATTATGGAATCTGATACACGTTCGTCATCCCTGTTCTTACCTGGTGCATTCATACATATCCATATTGAATACACTTTCTTGACTCCATCGTAATCATTTGCTGTATATTCAACATCCATCTGCTGTGATATAAGCCTTGCTGGATATATGATACCTCTTGTCACAAGATCATATCCCGGATAGAATGACTTCTGCGCCTCTATGTTAACATATAGCTTTTTTCTTTCATTTCCATATCTTGCATAGAACACTATATCGAAGTACATTACACCTTCGCCTGGTATCTTGCTTTCATTCTCCAATGTATGAACAACATCTGGACGTATCTTACGTTTGGTTACTTCTGGTTCACCATCTATCGCATCTCTAGCCTGTTCAATCGTATAATCAACGAATTCTTCTACTGTATAAACTAAGATATACGCAAGAACATTCTTGTCTTTTATAAGATTCTTGATATGTTCATCATACTGTGCCTTGTCACCAGCTGTATCTATCGAACTTGATATGTGGGTTTCTTTTGTCATATAACCTCCAATCTTCATTTTATGCAGATATGCTTCTTCTGTATATTATAATATATTAATCAGAAACTATCAACAATATTCATTAACAATGATTGAATTCTGACATTACAAAGTTTATTTATAAATTCATAGAAAAAGAGGAACAAGTATATATAATACTCATCCCTCTCATAAATCCCTATATTAAGCGGTTATAAAGCTATTAAAAGCTGCTTATAATCACAACTGATTAGCCAAAGTATCTCTTTAAAAGGCCTTCAAAAGCCTTTCCGTGTCTAGCCTCATCACGAGCCATCTCATGAACTGTATCATGGATTGCATCAAGGTTAGCAGCCTTAGCTCTCTTAGCAAGGTCTGTCTTACCTGCTGTTGCACCATGTTCAGCTTCTACTCTCATCTCAAGATTCTTCTTAGTACTGTCTGTTACAACTTCACCAAGAAGTTCTGCAAACTTAGCTGCATGTTCTGCTTCTTCCCATGCTGCCTTTTCATAGTAAAGACCTACTTCTGGATAGCCCTCTCTATGAGCAACTCTGGCCATAGCAAGATACATACCTACTTCTGAACATTCACCATTAAAGTTAGCTCTTAAATCTTCAAGAATATCTTCGCTTACTCCCTTAGCTACTCCTACGACATGCTCTGCTGCCCATACCTTGCCATCGCCCTGAGCTAAAAACTTATCAGCTGGTGCCTTACATACTGGACAGACGAAATCTGCTGGAAGTGAATCTCCTTCATAAACATAACCACATACTGTACATACATACTTCATATTCGTAATCTCCTTTTCTTGTTTAATATTTATAAAATAGTAATTATTACTGTTTTGTGAATTTAATATAACATTATTTTTTCACCTTGTCAAGTGAAATAGTAATAATTACTATTATTATCTTTTCTTTGTTACACATTTAGGACATTTACCATAAAAGAATGTAACATTTCCTTCAATCTCTCCACCAAACCCCTTTGCTGCTTCTTTATTGAAAGCTTTTTCAACTTCTTTTGAATCAAAATCAAGATCAAGTACGCTTCCACATTCCATGCATTGAAAATGATAGTGAGGTTCTATATTACCATCAAAATGTACAGAACCATCCTCACAAGGCACCTTAATAGCCATTCCATTATCCACAAGAAATGAAAGATTCCTATATACAGTTCCAAGACTTATATTAGGAAAATCCTTACTGACATGCTCATACACCACTTCTGCAGTTGGATGATCCTTTCTTGACATAAGAAACTCTTTAATAGCTTCTCTCTGCCTGCTTCTTTTTACTACCGCCATATAATCAATCTCCTCTTAAACAAATTAATAAATCAATAAATTAATAACAGTTACTATTATTAAATATTATTTTTAATAAAATGTCAAGTCATACAATATCTCATATTTTATTCATATACCATTTAAACTTTCATCATTCCTGACATTATGCAGCTTCCTGCCGCACCATATTTTTTCACTTCTTCTCTCCTGCCGTCATCTATGTTTATTCCACCTATAGCATACACAGGAATATCTACCGAATCACACACATTCTTTAGAAAATCCAGACCTCTTGGAGCCAACCCTTTTTTACAATCTGTCACATATACATGTCCAGCTGTTATATAAGATGCCCCCATATTCCTTGCTTCAACCGCCTCTTCAACTGAATGTATGGAACAACCAGTCTTTATATTGTTTGTCTTATTAACATTATCTATAAATTCTTTCCTATATTCCCTCATATTATGCAGTGACATATGAACTGTATTTATTCCCAGTTCTCTTGCAACATTAATATATGTGTGAATAATCAACCGTACATCATAACTTGTAGTTATATTATACACCTCTTCTGCAAGTTTTGCATACTCTGTTTCTGATAAATCTTTTTCTCTTAAAATTATCGCTTCTGGCCTTAGCTGACACACTCTTTTTATCTGTTCCAAAAAAGGTCTCTGGCTTAATTTTCTGTTTGTAACGGCAATAACATCGTTTAACATATACATTACCTCAATACTCTATATATTTTTACCTGTCATATCTTATATATACTGACTATCATAATGTAAATATACCTGCTAGGATTGTGTGAGTGCATAGCACGAAACAATCGGTAATGTCGTAAAGACAAAAAGTCCTATCGCCCACTCACGATAAGACTTTTTATTTTATCCTACATATATATAATCACTCATGACTGGCTGAAGTCCTATTTTCACAAGATCGTTATATACCTCTTTGACATCTCTTCCATCTGATATTTCAAACTGTTCGTCGCCCTTATCGCTGTCTTCAATATCATCAGAATGGCTTCCGATACCAGTACTTACGCCTGCAGATATCTTTGTTGCAGCTATATTCATAAGATTATCCCTTACTCTTGCACATTCCCTTGTTGATACTGTTATGCTTGCAAATGGCATAAATAATCTATACGCTGTAACAACCTGTAAAAGCTGCGCTTCATGAACATCCTTTGGATTAATCCTGTCATTATTAATAATAGGTCTTAATCTTGGACATGAAAATGCTATCTCTGCATGAGGATATTTTCTCTGTAAAAGATATGCATGCATGCCTGTTGCAAATGCATCTTTTCTGAAATCATCAAGACCTAACAACGCTGCAAAGCCTACTCCTCTCATGCCACCCTTAAGCGCTCTTTCCTGTGCATTAAGTCTATATGGATATATTCTCTTATGTCCTGCAAGATGCAGTGTTTCATATTTATCTGAGTTATACGTTTCCTGGAATACTGTAACATAATCTGCACCACATTTGTGAAGATATGCATACTCATCCGAATTCATAGGATATACTTCAAGACCTATTACTTTAAAATACTTTCTTGCAATCTTACATGCTTCACCTATATATTCTACACTTGACATTTTCTTACTTTCCCCAGTAAGTATAAGTATCTCCTGCAGTCCTGTCTTAGCTATAGCCTGCATCTCTTCTTCTATTTCTTCATAGTTAAGCTTTGCTCTTTTTATCTTATTATGACAGTTAAAGCCACAGTATATACAATAATTTTCACAGTAGTTGGCTATGTATATAGGTGTGAAAAAGCATATTGAATTACCAAAATGTTTTTCCTTCTCTATCTTAGCTGCCTGTGCCATCTGTTCTAGGTATGGAAGTGCTGCTGGTGATAAAAGTGCTGCAAAATCCTCAGGTGTACGATTAACTGCATTTATAGCATTTTCAACATCCTTAGCTGTATATTTGTCATAGTCATAGTTGTTCATAGCCGCTATAACCTGCTTATCAATATCAGAGTCAAGCACCTCCATGTCTGGCATATATTCCATGTGATTAGTTCTGTTTTTCTTCTGATCTTCTCTTATTTCATCACTTAATATACTTTCATTTATATGTAAATCTTTTTTTTCTTCATTATTTATTTGATTGTTACTCATTCTAATCTCCATTCCTGCATCTTTATTTCATATAACGAATTAATGTAACATATATAAAAGCTTAAATTATGTCATATGCTATATATTTTATACAAAGCTTCGGACATCTTCTTATTCGTGAAGATAACCTGTAAGTGGAGAAGAAGCACTTGCTCCGTTTTTCTTTACTCTTCCAAGTCCTGCAAGATATGCTTTCCTTCCTGCATTTATAGCATTTTTAAATGCTGCTGCCATACGTGGGATATCACCTGCAGTTGCAATAGCTGTATTCGCCATAACTGCTGCTGCACCCATCTCCATAACCTCACATGCCTGGGAAGGACGTCCAATACCCGCATCAACTATAATAGGAAGATCTATTTCATCTATAAGAATCTGGATAAAGTCTTTTGTACATACTCCTCTGTTAGAACCAATAGGAGCTGCAAGCGGCATAATACATGCTGCACCGGCATTTGCCATATCTCTTGCTGCATTAAGATCTGGATACATGTAAGGCATAACAACAAAGCCTTCATTTGCAAGTATTTCTGTTGCTTTTGCTGTTTCATAATTATCTGGAAGAAGATACTTAGTATCTCTTATTACTTCTATCTTAACCATATCGCTATGGCAAAGTTCTCTTGAAAGTCTTGCTATTCTTACTGCCTCTTCTGCATTTCTTGCACCTGATGTATTAGGAAGAAGATGTACATTTTCTGGAATGTAATCCAGAATGTTAGCAAGTCCGCCATCATTAGCTCTTCTTAGTGCAAGCGTAACTATCTGTGCCTCTGCCTGTTTAACGGCAGCATCTATAAGTTCAAGTGAATATTTACCTGAACCAAGTATAAAACGTGATGTGAATTCGTATTTTCCTAACTTAAATGTATCCTTTAACTGCTCTTTATTGTCTGTACCTGTTATATTTGCTGTATTATTACTCATTGTATTATCCTCTTTTATTTTTATTATTATGATGTTTGGGACATTAAATTAATATTTTACCACTTACATCTTATTAGTAGTTATGCTATAAATGTCATCTGCATAAAATGCTTTTACCTGTGATATGCTGCTAAACAATCAACCCCCACCCATAAAGCTTAATACTTCTAACACATCATTATCTTTTAATATAATCTCCTGATATCTTTCTTTTGGGATTATCTCTTCATTTAACTCTACAACAACATGCTCTGGCTTATAGCTGTTGATTGTTATGAATTCAGTAATATTAGTATTGTCTTTTATGTCTCTTTTCTTTCCATTAAACATTATATCTGCCATTAAGATATTCACCTTCCTTCCTGAATGTCTTTTAACACTTAAACATATAAAGCTGTCATAGAGCTGAAAACTGCATGAACTACACAAGCTATGCACAGCTAAAATAATAGATAAAAATAAAAAAGGTTCACGAAGAAAAGCGCCCTTGGTGGTGCTCCCCTTCGTGAACCCTTATGATTCACTCTATCAACAATGTTTATTAAGTTGTTAACTACTATAGCATTTGTTTTCTTATTTTGCAAGTCCTAATTCTTTTTTTAGTTCTTCTTTTACTGCCGCACTTGTAAATGCGGCATCGACTGCGTTATTAAGAATGATTTTTTTCTGCTCGCTTGTAAGTCCGAATTCATTTTCCATATATCTGTATTCTTCTTCTAATGTAATCCCTTCTATTGCCATATCATCCGTATTAAGTGTTACTTTGATTCCCTCATTCAGATATTTTATAAAAGGATAATCTTTCATATTTTCTACTGCATGAGTCTGTCTGTTACTTGTCGGACACATCTCAAGGACGATACCTTTATTCTTTACAAGTTCACACACTGAATCGTCTTCTCTTATTCTTACTCCATGTCCTATCCTTGAAGCTCCATATTCTATGGCACATCTTACACTTTCTGCTCCATCTGCCTCACCTGCATGAATAGTAAATGGTATGCCGTATTCTCTGGTCTTAGCAAATAGTGCTGCATACTTCGATGTAGGATAAAGTGCCTCTGCTCCTGCAAGATCCATACCAGTTACGCCTCCGTCTTCTACAAGGTATTTTTTCGCAAGTTCAAGCGTTTCATAATTAGCTTCTTCATTTCCTTCACCACGCATACAACACAATATAATATTAGCCTTAAGCTCTGTTCTTTTAAGTCCTTCTAATGCAGCCTGTACAGCTTCTTCCTGTGACATTCCCTTTTCTGTATGATTCTGAGGGGCAAATCTTATCTCTGCATATATAACTCCCTGTTGTCTTATATTCTCTGCAACAAGATATACTGCTTCGCTTATTCCCTCCTGTGTCATCATAAGTGCATCCGGAAGTGCAAAGCACTTAAGAAAATCATTCAGACTTGTACATGTATCTGGTACAGTAAGAAGCTTTTTCAGCTGTTCATCATTTTCTGCCGGAAGCTTTATGTTCTGAAGTGCAGCCAGCTTTTTTGCTATATCCATGGTTATGGCTCCATCAAGATGAAGATGAAGATCTATGTACTTGTCTGGACATATCTTATTATCTGATTCATTAACTACTATATTCTTTTTTACATATGATTCTGTATTGTGTTTTAAACCCATAAAATTCTTTCCTTCTTTTTCTATTTTATTTTTTTGTTTTATTTTTTCTATTTTATTTCTTCTATTTTATTTTTCTATTTTATTTCTTCTATTTTATTTTTCTATTTTCTACGTGCATCGCAAATAAAGCTTACACATAGTATAGCATATTTTCATACTTTATAGCTGCATACTCTAAAATAGTTTATGGTTTCAAATAGTTCATAATTTCATGTTTCATACTTTAAAACAACTCACAGTTTCATGTTTCATACTTTAAATAGCTATTGACACTTTAAATAAATATGGATATTCTGAAAACAGATTGGCTTTCTTCTACTTTTCGAAGTGAAAAAGTGAAAGAAAAATTAAACTTAAAAACTTTAAAAAACTATTTTTAAAAAATAAGGAAATAAGGATTACTATGGAATTATTTGATATTGTTGATGAAAATGGAATACCTACAGGAAAAACCGTTGAAAGAAATGTTGCTCATAAAGATGGCATAAGACATCGTTCTGAACATGTATGGATAGCCCGTCATACACCAACTGGAACAGAGGTTCTTATGCAGAAGCGTGCTATGATTAAAGATTCTTTTCCGGGACGTTTCGATACTTCAAGTGCAGGACATATCCGTGCCGGAGAGAATCCGCTTGAATCCGCTGTTCGTGAGTTAAAAGAAGAACTGGGATTAAATGTAACTACCAGTGACCTTAACTTTATAGACACGTTTGTTATTAACTATGAAAAAGAATTTCATGGCAAGTTATTTAAAGACAGTGAAATAGCTTTCGTTTATGCATATACTAAACCTGTAGATATTAATAATCTTGTTTACCAGATTGAAGAAGTAGAAACTGCTGAGTGGTTTAATCTTGATTATGTGATAGAAGAATGTACGAAACATAACCAGAAATTCTGTGCGCCTTTGAACGGACTACGGCTTATAGGAAAATACATGCAGAATAACTGAATAATATGGGGCTGTCGTAATAAGAAAAATTACAGCTTATATTGTTGATTAATTGAATATTAGTTGGTGACGAACGGACGACAAATATA
>UMGH01056303.1_pt1 | contig 51834 bp, 47 predicted proteins | sample 1965231 | NCBI WGS metagenome assembly UMGH01 (sample SAMEA4836068, study PRJEB28245) | human gut metagenome | biome: gut microbiome; material: fecal sample | place: Denmark | collected 2008 | reverse complement strand
AAAGAAGTTCTTAAACATCTAAAAACAGATGCCGGTCATATATGACAGACAATACAGAAACAGAATAACTGACAGTTCATTAATACCATCCTGTCACTAAACAAAACTAGGAAAACACGCGCATGAAGGGCATTTTCCTATATGCGCGTTTTTTACATAGGAATGTTATATTGTACAGCTGTCAGCTTGTACGATGTAATCGCCCGACTTGTTTCGTTTCTATTTGACCTGCACGCCTATTTGTCAGCAGTCGCCCAAACTCACCCATACGGGTTCAAACATGGGCTTGGTGCTGACAGCTAGTGCAGGTCTCATAACGAAACTACACAAATGTCGATGCTTATTACATCGTACAAGCTGACAACTGTGTAATATAACATTCGAAAATAAAAGAAAGAGGAAGATATGTACAGTTTAAAGACAAATTCAAGTTTTGACAGCGCGCATTTCCTTGCGGGCTATGAGGGTAAATGCAGAAATCTGCACGGACACCGCTGGACGGTTGAAGTAGAAGTCGGCGGCGAGAAGCTGATGCAGGACGGACAGACCAGAGGCATGGTTGTAGATTTTGGAGATCTGAAAAAGGATCTCAGAGAGAAAACAGAAGAGATGGATCATTGCCTGATCATGGAGAAAGGTACATTGAAGGAAAAGACGATGGAAGCACTGGCAGAAGAACAGTTCCGTATCATCGAGCTTCCGATGCGTCCGACAGCAGAGAATCTGGCAAAGTATTTTTATGAATATATGGCAGATAAGGGATATCAGGTGATTCGTACCACAGTTTATGAGACCCCGACCAATGCAGCAACGTATATGGCATAATAGCAGAAGAAAAACTATATAGCGTAAAATAATATAAGACAAAAAAGACTTAGAATAAATAACAGGCAAGATCAAGGATGTCATAATAGATAAATGACATCGAAGGATATCATATACAAAAAGTAAGAAGGAAATAGAAATGGCAAAATTTAAAGTAGCGGAACGATTTGTCAGCATCAACGGTGAATCCGTAAAAGCCGGAGAATTGGCAGTATTTATTCGATTTACAGGTTGCAATCTGAATTGCAGTTACTGTGATACCAAATGGGCAAATGAAGCAGATGCCCCATACGAAGAACTGACGGATGAAGAAATCTATGACTATATCAAACGAACCGGAGTCAGAAACGTGACATTAACCGGTGGAGAACCATTGATCCAGAAGGATATCGATAAGCTGCTCCTGATGCTGGCGATGGATGAGGAGCTTCAGGTAGAAGTAGAGACAAACGGAAGTGTTGATATCGCAGAGTTTAAAGCACTGACAGATCGGGTAGCATTTACACTTGATTATAAGCTTCCGGGAAGCGGAATGGAAAGTAATATGTGCTTTTCAAATTATAACTACATTGATAAGAAGGATGCGGTAAAGTTCGTATCCGGCTCGATCAAGGATCTGGAAACAGCAAGAGACATTATTCATGAATGGGCATTGGATATCAAATCAAACGTCTATATCAGTCCTGTATACGGTAAGATCAATCCGGAGGATATCGTTGATTTTATGATCGAGAATGAAATGAATGGTGTAAAATTACAGTTACAGCTTCATAAGTATATCTGGGATCCGGAGATGCGCGGAGTGTAAAACGGATGAAACCGCAGATATCGATATTAACATATTATTTGGATAATAGATTAAGAGTAATAAGAGAATGGAGTAGAAATGGCAATTGATAAAGAAGCAATAAAGGAGCATATACGTGGAATCCTTGTAGCACTTGGTGATGACCCTGACCGGGAAGGCTTAAAAGAGACACCGGACCGTGTTGCACGAATGTATGAAGAAGTATTTGAGGGAATGAATTATACCAACGATGAGATTGCTGAGATGTTTGGCAAGACATTCAAAGAGGAAGATGCAGCACATACAAGTGATATGGTATTCGTAAAGGATATCGAGGTGTTTAGCTACTGCGAACATCATATGGCATTGATGTATGATATGACGGTGTCAGTGGCATACATCCCACATGGCAGGGTCTTGGGACTCAGCAAGATCGCACGGATCGCAGACATGGTAGCGAAGCGGTTGCAGCTTCAGGAGCGGATCGGATCCGATATCGCATATGTGGTTGGAAAGGCAGCAGGCTCACCGGATGTAGCCGTACTGATCGAGGCAAATCATAGCTGCATGACAGCAAGGGGCATTAAGAAGCCGGGAACGAAGACCTATACAACGACGTTCCGCGGTGCATTTGAGAATGATGTGAATTTACAGAATAAAGTATTGATGATGAACCGATAGGAGGATATGAAAGATGCAGAATTTGAAGAACAGAGATGAAGCAGTTGTTGTATTCAGTGGTGGACAGGACAGTACGACCTGTTTGTTATGGGCACTTAAGAAGTATAAAAAAGTATACGCAGTATCATTTGACTATGGACAAAAGCATATAAAAGAATTAGAATGTGCAAAGAAGATTGCTGAAAAATTTGGAGTAGAGCATCATATTCTGGATATGAGTCTGTTGAATCAGCTTGCACCAAATTCATTGACAAGAAGTGAGATGAAGGTAGACGAGAATGCACCGGAGGTCGGTACACCGAATACATTTGTAGATGGAAGAAATATGGTATTTCTGACATTTGTAGCGATCTATGCGAAGCAGAAGGGCGTCAGCGACATTATAACCGGTGTCAGCCAGAGTGATTTCTCCGGCTATCCTGACTGCAGAGATATTTTCATCAAATCATTGAATACAACACTGAATCTTGCGATGGACTATGAATTCGATATTATCACACCATTGATGTGGATCGATAAGATGGAGACCTGGAAGCTGGCAGATGAACTCGGCGGACTCGATGTTATCAGAGATATGACCCTTACCTGTTATAATGGTATTCCGGGCGAAGGATGCGGTCACTGTCCATCCTGTAAGCTCAGAAAAAAGGGATATGATCTCTACATGGAATATAAAAAGAATCACAATGCATAAAGCATAAACCGGACGGGAACAGAGCAATCGGATAAATGCGTTCCTGTAAACAGTAATGAGGTATGATTATGAAAAAAATGCTGTTTATTGTAAATCCCAAAGCGGGACGAACAACTTTGAAGAATTGTCTTATAGATGTCATAGATATCTTTTGCAAGAAAGACTATGAAGTCAGAATTTATCTGACACAGGGAGTCGGTGATGCTGCCCGTGTCGTAAAAGAAGAAGGAGAGAACTACGATGTGATCGTATGTGCCGGAGGTGACGGAACTCTTGGTAATACGGTTACGGGATTTATGGAATGTGGACTGAATCGGCCGCTGGGATATATCCCATGTGGCTCGACAAATGATTATGCCAGAAGCCTTGAGATTCCGAAGGAAGCAATCGAGGCAGCGGAACAGCTTGTCGCGGCCGCACCTTTTTCGGTAGATGTCGGAGAACTGAATAAGAATTATTTTGTCTATGTTGCGGCGTTTGGCATTTTTTCGGATACATCTTATGCAACCCCTCAGAATATGAAGAATATTTTAGGACATGCTGCATATGTATTACAGGGTATGAAGAGTCTTGTAAATGTTCCGACATATAATCTGAAGATTGAATTTAATAACCAGACATATACCGGTGAGTTCATGTTCGGTATGATATCGAATTCAGTATCGGTTGGCGGATATAAGAGTCTGACCAGCCATGGAGTTGAATTCGACGATGGCTTGTTCGAAGGAGTTCTGATCCGTAAGATTCAGAATTTTGCAGATCTCCAGAGAATCATCAATTCGTTGCTCCTTGGAAATACAAATGAGACGAATATGGTGGCATTCCGTACGAATCGTGTTGTGATCGAGAGCGAAGAGCCGATCGCATGGACCCTGGATGGTGAATATGGTGGAGAATATACCAGATCAGAGATATCGGTTCACAGGCGGGCAATCGCTCTACTGGTATCACCGGAAGAAGAAAAAGAAGAAGTTAAGTAGTTCAAACTGAGTTGAAAGAAAGAGGTTTACAGTTATGGGTAAATATTTTGGAACAGATGGATTCAGAGGTGAAGCAAATAAGGATCTTACTGTACAGCACAGCTTCAAGGTCGGACGTTATCTTGGCTATTATTATGGCAAGAAGAATCCGGAAGGCAAGGCAAAGGTGGTTATCGGTAAGGATACCAGACGTTCAAGTTATATGTTTGAATATGCGCTGGTCGCAGGCTTAACGGCAAGTGGTGCAGATGTATATCTGATGCATGTAACACCGACACCGAGTGTTTCCTATATTGTCAGAACCGATGGTTTTGACTGTGGAATCATGATCTCGGCAAGTCATAATCCATACTATGATAATGGTATCAAGATCATCAATGGCATGGGTTACAAATTAGAGGCTGCGGTTGAAGAAGAGATTGAGCGTTATATCGATGGTGAGATTCCGGAGATTCCGCTGGCTACAAAAGAAAATATCGGATGCACGGTTGATTACTCCATGGGAAGAAATCGTTACATGGGATACCTGATGACGATCCCTACCCGATCCTTTAAGAATATGAGAGTTGGACTGGACTGCGCAAACGGTGCAGCCTATCAGGTTGCAAAGGCAGTATTTGATGCACTCGGAGCAAAGACCTATGTGATCAATAATGATCCGGACGGAACCAATATCAATACAAATTGTGGATCTACCCACATTGAGGGACTGCAGAAGTTCGTAGTAGAAAAAGGACTGGACGTAGGATTTGCTTATGACGGTGATGCAGATCGTTGTCTGTGCGTTGATGATAAGGGCGAGTTAGTAGACGGAGATAAGATCCTGTATGTCTGCGGACGTTATATGAAGGAACGCGGAGAACTGAATAAGAATACGATCGTAACAACGATCATGTCAAACCTTGGCTTATATAAAGCATTGGATAAGAAGGGAATCTCCTATGATAAGACAGCAGTCGGTGACAAATATGTATTTGAATCCATGATGGAGCATGGATATTCTATCGGCGGCGAACAGTCAGGACATATCATCTTCTCCAAATATGCAACGACCGGAGATGGTGTATTGACGTCTTTGAAGATCATGGAAGTTATTCTGGAACGCAAATGTAAATTATCAGAGTGCTTCAAGAGCTTGACAATCTTCCCGCAGCTTCTGGTAAATGTAAAGGTATCCAGTAAGGATGCGGTTATGAATGATCCGGATGTGCAGGCATTAAATCAGAAGATCGCAGAGGAGCTTGGTTCTGACGGAAGACTTCTTCTTCGCCAGAGCGGAACAGAGCCGCTTATCCGTGTTATGGTAGAAGCAGAGAGTGATGAACTCTGCAACAAATATGTATATCAGATGGTAGATCTGATCAAAGAGAAAGGTTATGCAATATAGAGAAAATGGCTGTTAATTTCCGGAATAATTTTTCACATTCCAACATTGACAGAAAAACAGAAAACGTATAAAGTCTTAGTGTGTTAAAAAATAAAATACGAGAGGCAAAACATGAACGAGAATATAAGATCCCATTATTTTGAGAATGATGACAAGATGCATGAAGAATGTGGTGTTTTCGGAATGTATGATTTTGACAACAATGATGTTGCAACCTCCATTTATTATGGATTGTTTGCACTGCAGCATCGAGGACAGGAGAGCTGTGGTATCGCAGTATCAGACACGGAAGGTCCCAAGGGGAAGGTAAGCTCCATGAAGGGCATGGGTCTGGTAAACGAGGTGTACACACCGGAATCCTTTGAGAAATTAAAAGGAAATATCGGTGTCGGACATGTCAGATATTCAACTGCCGGCGCGAGTACGATAGAAAATGCTCAGCCATTAGTCTTAAACTATGTAAAAGGTACACTTGGTCTTGCACACAACGGTAATCTGATCAATGCGCCGGAGCTTCGTAAGGAACTGGCACTTACAGGTGCGATCTTCCAGACGACGATCGACTCCGAGGTAATTGCTTATCATATCGCAAGAGAACGTGTGAACAGTGCAAGTGCCGAGGAAGCAGTTATGAAAGCACTCAGAAAAGTGAAGGGATCTTATTCACTTGTAGTAATGAGTCCAAGAAAGCTGATCGGAGCCAGAGATCCGTTTGGATTCCGCCCGCTCTGTATCGGAAAACGTGATAATGCCTATATCCTTGCATCGGAAAGCTGCGCCCTTGATACGATCGGTGCAGAATTTATCCGTGATGTAGAGCCCGGAGAGGTCGTAACGATCTCGCCTGAGTATGGTATTCAGTCCTATAAGGATATGTGTCAGGAGAAGCATGCAAGATGTATCTTTGAATATATCTATTTTGCCCGTCCGGATTCCGTATTTGACGGAATGGGAATCTATGAATCCCGACTGATCGCGGGAAGATGTCTTGCAAAGGACAGTCCGGTAGATGCAGATATGGTTGTAGGTGTTCCGGAATCGGGAAATGCAGCAGCTCAGGGATATTCACTGGAATCCGGCATTCCATACGGAACGGCATTTGTCAAGAATGGCTATGTCGGCAGAACATTCATTAAGCCACAGCAGAGCCAGAGAGAGTCCAGTGTCCGCGTGAAGTTAAATGTATTAAAAGAAGCGGTAAAGGGCAAGCGTATCATCATGATCGATGATTCCATTGTCAGAGGTACAACCTCAGACCGTATCGTAGGAATGCTTCGCGAGGCTGGCGCAAAGGAAGTTCATGTAAGGATTAGTTCGCCTCCGTTCTTATATCCTTGTTATTTTGGAACGGATATCCCGGACAGAGAGCAGTTGATCGCATATAACCGTTCGGTTGATGAGATCTGCAAGATCATTGGCGCCGATTCCCTTGCTTATCTTCGCAAGGAGCGGCTGGTAGAGATCTCCGGTGGAAGACAGTACTGCCACGGCTGCTTTACAGGGGAATATCCGATGGAGCCACCAAAGGAAGATATCCGCGGAGAACATGAGAATTTCAAACGCGGTGAAGATTCAAAAGTAAAATAAAGAAATACAGGAGAGGTAAAAATGAGTACAGACAGATACACAAGCCCATTCTGCGAGAGATATGCAAGTAAAGAAATGCAGTATATTTTCTCTCCGGATAAGAAGTTTAAGACATGGAGAAAATTATGGATCGCCCTTGCAGAAACGGAGTATGAACTCGGCCTTTCTGAAAACGGCAAGCCGGTTATCTCACAGGAGCAGATCGATGAGTTAAAGGCACATGCAGAGGACATCAATTATGATGTAGCTAAAGAGCGTGAGAAGATGGTTCGTCATGATGTTATGAGCCATGTATATGCATACGGCGTTCAGTGTCCAAAGGCTGCCGGTATCATCCATCTGGGAGCAACAAGCTGTTATGTTGGTGATAACACAGATGTTATCGTTATGACAGAGGCTATGAAGCTTGTCAGAAAGAAATTATTAAATGTGATCAACGAACTGTCCAAGTTTGCTATGGAATATAAAGATCTGCCGACATTGGCATTTACCCATTTCCAGCCTGCACAGCCAACAACTGTTGGTAAGCGTGCAACCTTATGGCTTCAGGAACTGATGTTAGATCTGTCTGATCTGGATTACATGATCGGTCAGCAGAAGCTCCTTGGATGTAAGGGAACAACAGGAACGCAGGCAAGCTTCTTAGAGCTCTTTAACGGAGATCATGAGAAGGTTCGCCAGATCGATAAGAAGATCGCAGAGAAGATGGGATTTGAAGCATGCTATCCTGTATCAGGACAGACTTATTCCCGTAAGGTAGATTCCAGAGTCTTAAATGTACTTTCCGGTATTGCACAGAGTGCACATAAGTTCTCAAATGATATCCGTCTGTTACAGCACTTAAAAGAGATCGAGGAGCCATTTGAAAAGAACCAGATCGGTTCATCAGCAATGGCATATAAGAGAAATCCGATGAGAAGTGAGAGAATTGCATCTTTATCAAACTACGTTATGGCTGATGCATTAAATCCTGCATTTACAGCAGCAACACAGTGGTTTGAGAGAACGCTGGATGATTCCGCAAACAAGCGTGTATCTGTTCCGGAAGCATTCCTTGCAATTGACGGTATCTTAGACCTGTACCTGAATGTTGTAGATGGTCTGGTTGTATATGATAAGGTTATCTATCAGAGATTCATGAAGGAGATTCCGTTTATGGCAACTGAGAATATCATGATGGATGCTGTAAAACGTGGCGGCAATCGTCAGGAGCTGCATGAGCTTATCCGTGAATACTCCATGCAGGCAGGCGCAACTGTAAAGAAAGAGGGCAAGGAAAATAACCTTGTTGATCTGATCGCAGCAGATCCTGCATTCGGTATGACCAAGGAAGAGATCGAAGCCATCCTTGAGCCAAAGAACTTTGTCGGACGAGCACCGGAGCAGACCGAAGAATTCATCACAGAGGTTGTAAAGCCGGTACTTGATGCAAATAAAGACATACTTGGCATGACCGCTGAGATCAACGTATAAAAGTTAAATATCACATGACTTAATCAGGGATGCATATCCTACTGTAATGACGTGTTGTGGTTTCTATTCAGTGCACATACATGATTCGTAAATGCTCTTGTGCTAATTCGCTTTCGGCTCAAACAAGCACTCGCATTTACTGGTAATGTGCACTTCATAACGAAATCCTCACAATGTCATTACAAGGGGATATGCATCCCTGATTAAGTCATGTGATATTTTGTTATAGCGTTATAATCAATATAGCTCAGAAGTTCATTAACAGTTAAAGGTTTACTGTAAAGGTAGCCTATCTGTCATCCGATAATTGGTCCTTCACCTGTTTCTCCGGCATCCCTCTATGATGACATTGTGAGGATTTCGTCGTGCGATGCACATTACCAGTACATACGAGTGTATGTCTGAGCCCGAAGGGCGAGTTTACACAGGAGTATGTACGAATCAGGTATGTGCATCAAACAGAAACCGCAACACGTTATCATAGAGGGATGCCGGAGAAACAGGTGAAGGACCAATTATCGGATGACAGGAAAGCTACAGCAATTCCATCAACTTCATAGCGGCGATGCTCATGCCACGCCTGCGGTCACTGATGATGCACATGTTCCGCTTGGGGATGTGCTTCTTGAAATTTAACCGAAAGATCTCATCACGGTCAATATAGTCACCGGCAAAGTCAGCCACGATCGATCCGATTCCAAGGTTTCTCTTTGCAAACTGTGCGATCATATCACTGGTTGCAAGCTCGAATTCAGGGGTCAGCGTGACACCTTCATTTGCAAGAAACTGATCCACATAGGCTCTTGTGCTGGTGTCATTTTCCAGACAGATGATCGGAAGTTTTTGCAGATCCGGATAGTCGAGAACTTTACCTTTCAGGTCGTTAAATCTTGGACCGGCTATAAAAATATCTTCGATCTCCCGTGCGTTTCGAATCTCCATGTTCGGATTCTGTGGGAGAGGAGTTGTAACGATACCGAAGTCAATGTTATTTGCAAATAAGTGGTCGATCGTACTTGGGGTCGGAGCATTTGTTACATGTACCTTGATGCCGGGATAGAGCTGGTGGAAACGTTCGAGATGCGGAAGCAGATAGAACTGGAGTGTCATATCACTGGCTCCGATCCGGATCTCGCCGGTTTCCAAGTGCATCAATCTGGCAAGCTGCTGTTCGCCCATGGAGATTGCCTCGTATCCTTCGGCTACATGTTTGTAGAGAAGTTCGCCTGCACCTGTCAGGGATACACCTTTTTTCGTCCGGATGAACAGGTTGATACCGATTGCCTGTTCTAAAGATTTGACCGCCTGACTGACAGCGGGCTGGGATACGCACAGCTCTTTAGCAGCAGCAGAGATGCTTGCTGTCTTTGCCACATAATAGAAGATCTTATAATATTCATAATTAATATTCATAGTCGAAACTCCCGGTTAATTTTATTACAGATAATTGTAAAAACATTATTAAGGTCATGCATATGCATATATCGGGTACATGTATATCAAATGATGTATACACGATATCAAATATAGAAATGCAGTTATGCTAATTGTTGTATTTAAAGTGTAAACCGAACCTGTGTATTTGTAAAGAATAAATATAAGTACAACTTATGTTATATATAATTAATATCGATTTTACTTATAATACATACATGCTATAATATAAAAGTAATTGAGTTCAATTTCGGAAGATATTTCCGGGAAAATGCCATGAAAGCGAGGATAAAAATATGGTAAGAGCGGTTGTCGGAGCCAACTGGGGCGACGAAGGAAAAGGTAAAATAACAGATATGCTGGCGGAAACATCTGATATTATTGTCAGATTTCAGGGTGGTGCAAATGCAGGTCACACAATTGTAAATGACTATGGTAAATTTGCATTGCATACACTTCCGTCCGGTTGTTTCTATGATCATACAACAAGTGTTATCGGAAATGGTGTAGCATTAAATATCCCGGTTCTGTTCAAAGAGCTGAACAGCATCGTAGAAAAGGGAGTCCCAATGCCAAAGATCCTGATCTCAGACAGAGCACAGATGGTTATGCCATATCACATTCTGTTTGATGAGTACGAGGAGGAGAGACTGGCCGGTAAGTCATTCGGATCTACAAAGTCAGGTATCGCACCATTCTATTCAGACAAATATGCAAAGATCGGTTTCCAGGTAAGCGAACTGTTTGACACAGAGGAAGAATTGAAGGATAAGATCAGCAGAGTTATCGCATCCAAGAATGTTCTGCTTGAGTATCTGTATAAGAAGCCGCTTCTTACAGTAGATGAAGTATATGAAACATTGATGGAGTACAAGGCTATCGTAGAGCCATATGTATGTGATGTATCCGCATATCTTCATGAGGCGATCAAAGCTGGCAAGACAATTCTGTTAGAAGGTCAGCTTGGAACATTAAAGGACCCGGATCATGGTATTTATCCTATGGTTACGTCATCGTCCACACTGGCTGCTTATGGTGCGATCGGTGCCGGTATCCCTCCATATGAGATCAAGCAGATCGTAACAGTAGTAAAGGCATATTCAAGTGCTGTAGGCGCCGGTGAATTCGTCAGCGAGATCTTCGGAGATGAAGCAGATGAGTTAAGACGTCGTGGTGGTGACGGCGGTGAGTACGGTGCAACAACCGGACGTCCAAGACGTATGGGATGGTTCGATTGTGTAGCTTCCAAGTATGGCTGCCGTATGCAGGGAACAACAGATGTAGCATTTACCGTACTTGATGTACTGGGTTATCTGGATGAGATTCCTGTATGTGTCGGATACGATATCGATGGTGAAGTAACAACAGACTTCCCTACAACAGCTAAGTTAAAGAAAGCAAAGCCTGTATATGAGGTTCTGCCGGGATGGAAGACAGATATCCGTGGTATCAAGAACTACGAAGATCTTCCGGAGAACTGCAGAAACTACATTGAGTTCATTGAGAAACATATCGGATATCCGATCACTATGGTTTCAAACGGACCAAAGAGAACCGACATTATCTACAGAAATAAATAATAAATAAGAAATAAAAAGAAAAACCATACCGACAGCATATATATTTGGGTGAATAGGTAAATCACATAAAAAATATATATGCTGCCGGTATGGTTTTTTAATTATATGGAAAAAGCTGTATTAGAATATATTATGCAAGGTTCTTTTGACAACGCTTCAGCATCGCCGGGGTCTCCTGACCGAACTTGCGGCGAAGACGTTTTACAACATAGATATAGGCAGGAATCAGGAAGATATCTGCAAATATCCATGCGAGCGGACTGCCGAGTGCTACAAAGACATAACCGAATTTTGGTACCAGGATAAAGCCTGCGATCGTACGGGCAACCATTTCACAGATACCTGCGATAACGGCAAATGCGGAGTAGCCGAGTCCCTGAATCATAAACCGGACGATATTTACAAGGGCAAGCAGGATGTAAGCTCCTGAGTTGCCAAGCAGGAAATAATATACAAGCTTGATGATCTCTGTTTCTTCTGCATCCAGGAAAAGCAGTGCCAGATTCTTGCCGAATAACAGGATAAATACAAATGCAAGAATCGCATAGACAATACCGAGTTTGATACATGCCTTTAAGCCGGCATCCACACGATCCATTTTCTTAGCACCGACATTTTGTCCGCCGTAGGTTGCCATTGTCGATCCCATGGCATCAAACGGACAGCAGAGGAACATGGAAATCTTTGTTCCGGCGGATACGGCAGCGATAACGGATTCACCCATCGAATTAACTGCAGCCTGAAGAATAACACTGCCGATCGCTGTGATCGAATACTGAAGCCCCATCGGAACACCCATACCGCATAAGGTCAGACAGTGGCGCATACTAAATGCCCAGTCCTGTTTTGTAAAATGAAGATATCCGAGCTTCTTACACATATAGATCAGACAGCCGACACCGGAGATTGCCTGTGCAACAACGGTTGCAACAGCAGCACCGGCGACACCCATCGGACGAACTAACAGGATATCCAGTACGATATTTAACAGGGAGGATGCGATCAGACAGACAACAGGGGTTACACTGTCGCCGAGAGAACGCAGGATACCGGAAACCATATTATAAAGGAAGGTTGCAGGTATTCCCATAAATATAATAAATATGTAGATAAATGCCTGATCCAGGATGCTGTCCGGTGTCTTCATCCAGATCAGAATATTTCTGGTAAGAATTCCGACTGCAACTGTCATAACGGCAGCGAAGAAGATCGAAGCCCAGACACAGTTTGTAATGTACTTCTTCATATTATCAGTGTCCTTTGCTCCAAAGGCCTGAGCAACCGGGATGGCAAAACCATTGCAGATACCGATGCAGAAACCGAGTATCATAAAGTTGATCGATCCGGTTGAGCCGACGGCTGCAAGTGCATCGACACCCAGAAATTTACCAACGATGATCGTATCGACCATGTTATAAAATTGCTGGAATAAAAGCCCAAATAATAATGGCAGTCCAAAGTTCAAGATCAGTTTCATAGGATTGCCTTCAGTCAGATCCTTGGAACCGTTAATTTTTTTCAGTAAGTTTTTCAATGATTTTACCTCCTTGTGTTAGTTTAGTCGTTGCGGGGTGTTGGCTGGAGCCATATGACTTGCCAATACAGGGACATTTGAGTCCGCCGGTACTTGATGGCGCAAAGGCGGCATCTTAGTACCGCTGCAGGACGAAACGAGCGGAAGCGTTCCCTGTTGGCAATGTCTGTATGGCTCCGGCCAACACCCCGCAACGACTTCCATATTCTAAATGCATACTGGATATTACTTCTTTTTATAAGAAAAATCAATCTGGTAAAAATCATGTTTTTTGTCGATGGTTTTAGTACAAAATGTCATGTTTACTCCGGCTTGCTTTTTATGACTGTAGAAAATATAATAGAGAACAGAAAATATACAGAAAGAACGAGGAAAACACATGCAGCATACCGTAAAGAAAAACAGAGCAACCAGAATTGCATACCGGATGGTGGGTGTCTTTTTTGTTGCTATCGGAGCAGCATTTATTCTGTTAATGATCAAAACACATGGCAGTACCGGCGGACGGATATTCAAGCTGGCATTTGGACTTGCACTTGCGGCATATGGATTGATGCTTGTGAAATCTTCATTTCGCAAATCGGCATTTGATCTGACCTATCGTTTTGAAGACGATGAACTGGTAATAGAAAAGGGAAGGAAATCCTATCATACACCATACGATAAGATTACAAATGTGAATCTGGTCATCCCTGATCCACATTTGCCATATTACATATTAAAGATAGATATAGGAAAAGAGCAATTCGTACTGCCGTTCAGCGGAAAACGTGAGAAGTGCGATGCAATCTATTATCATTTGTTAAAGAAGATGGGAATTTATCAGGAAAGTGAGACAGAAAGAAGGTAAATCATGAAAGAAAAAATCCTTGCGCTGCTTCGAACGAGCAGTGATTATATATCCGGTCAGGCAATCTGTGAGAAATTAGGTGTCTCGAGAACCGCTGTCTGGAAAAATATCAATGTCTTAAAGGCAGAAGGCTACATTATAGATGCAATAAATAATAAAGGCTATCGTCTGGTCGGAGAGCCGGATATCGTTACGAAAGAGAAGATAGAGGCAGCACTCACGACATCGGTGATCGGAAGAGAACTGTATTATTATGATGAGACGGATTCCACAAATATACGGGCAAAGCTTGCAGGAGAGACAGATGGAACACACGGAGCGTTGTTTGTTGCAAATGAACAGAATGCAGGACGAGGAAGAAGAGGAAGGGCATGGAGTACCCCGAAGGGAACCAGTATAGCCATGACATTTCTGCTCCGTCCGGATGTGCCGATCGAGAATGTATCCAGACTTACGATCCTGTCAGCACTCGCAACAGCACGGGCTCTTGCCGATACAGCGGGCTTGCAGGCGCAGATCAAATGGCCGAATGATGTTGTAGTCGGCGGCAAGAAGATCTGTGGCATTCTTACAGAGATGAGTTCGGAAGGTATGGATATCAAATATGCAGTTGTAGGTATCGGCATCAATGTGTCTATGATGGAATTTCCGGAAGAACTGGCAGACAAAGCGACGTCGATCAAGCTGGAAAACGGAACCGGCTGTGACAGAAGCAAACTGGTCGCCAGTGTGGCAAATCATTTTGAAGAGCTGTATGACGCATTTGTCAAATGCCAGGATCTTCAGTTCATGCTGGATGAATATAATTCCATCCTTGTGAACAAGGATGAACAGGTCTATGTGATCGAAGGATATAACCGGACAGAATACACAGCCCTCGGACTTGCACCAAATGGAGGACTTCGTGTGAAGGATAAAGATGGACAGGAGTCGATCATTATATCCGGGGAAGTGTCCGTGCGCGGAATTTACGGATATGTATAAAAAACTTTCAAAAAACTGGAAATAGCAACATTTTTCATGTATAATTCTAGGCGTGTATAAAAACAGGTAAGTAATTAGAACTATAATAAAAGAACATGGAGGAACGAGCAAGATGGAAAAAATTCAAATGACTACCCCTTTAGTAGAGATGGATGGAGACGAGATGACCAGAATTCTCTGGAAGATGATCAAGGATGAACTGATCTATCCATTTATCGATCTGAAATCCGAGTATTACGATCTGGGACTTGAATATAGAAATGAGACAAATGATCAGGTAACATTTGATTCCGCATATGCAACACAGAAGTATGGCGTTGCTGTTAAATGTGCAACGATCACACCAAATGCTGCACGTATGACAGAGTATGACCTGAAAGAAATGTGGAAGAGTCCAAATGGAACGATCCGTGCGATCCTCGACGGAACTGTATTCCGTACGCCGATCATCGTAAAGGGCATTGAGCCATGTGTAAAGAACTGGAAGGCTCCTATCACAATCGCAAGACATGCATATGGTGATGTATATAAGAACGTAGAGATCAAGGTTCCGGGTGCCGGTAAGGCTGAGTTGGTATTCACAGGTGCAGATGGCACAGTGATCAAAGAGACGATCCATGAATTCGACGGACCGGGTGTGATCCAGGGACAGCACAATATCAACAAGTCAATCGAAAGCTTTGCAAGATGCTGCTTCAACTATGCGCTGGATATCAAGCAGACAATCTGGTTTGCAACCAAGGATACGATCTCAAAGAAATACGACCATACATTCAAAGATATCTTCCAGGAGATCTTTGATAAAGAATACAAAGAGAAATTCGATGCAGCAGGTATTGAATATTTCTATACACTGATCGACGATGCTGTAGCAAGAGTTATGAAATCCCAGGGTGGATTCATCTGGGCATGCAAGAACTACGATGGTGACGTAATGAGTGATATGATCTCATCTGCATTTGGTTCACTGGCCATGATGACATCTGTACTGGTTTCCCCGGATGGAAAGTATGAGTACGAAGCTGCACACGGAACAGTTCAGAGACACTACTACAAGCACTTAAAGGGTGAAGAAACATCCACAAACTCTGTTGCAACAATCTTTGCATGGACAGGCGCACTTAGAAAACGTGGTGAACTCGATGGCATCGACGCTCTGGTTGATTTCGCAAACAAGCTTGAGAAAGCAACGATCGCAACGATCGAATCCGGAAAGATGACAAAGGATCTTGCACTTATCACAACCCTTGAGAATCCAACTGTATTAAACAGCGAGAACTTCATCAAGGCTATCCGTGAGACCTTAGAGGGCATGTTATAAAAGGACGCAACAATTGTCCATTTAATAAATGATGACATAAAAATGGAAGAATGATTACATATTATTACGCAAGACGCTTTCGCTCTATCTTCATGTAGCGGTTCTAAGTTCACTGCATTCAGCAGTTCACTAAGTACCGACATGAATAACTGAGATCTTATCGAGGTTTTGTCGAGATTAGTTCGAAGTTACACAGAGTGGACAGGCTTGCTTCATAATAGTAATTCATTCTTCCATTTTTTGTCATAAATGAAATATTTTGAATGGACAATTGTTGCTGAACAGCAGGACGACTTCATTTGGACATAGACTTGCAAACAACGGAGTTATGTGGTACACTCTAACTAATTTTGTGGTACTATAAATAATAGTAGGCAATTGCGAAAACAATAGTCTGAATGTTGTTTGGATACTTTGACTTACTAATACAGGGGCATTTGAGGTCGCCGGTCCTTAGATGGCGCATAAGCGGCATCTTAGTACCGCTGCAGACCGAAACGAGCGAAAGCGTCCCCTGATTGGTAAGGTCAAAAGTATCCAAACATAGTAAAGAGTAGTATTGCAATTGCCTAATAAAACCCAGACAAGGAGACATACCATGGTTATTACAGACGAAACAATCGATTATGTAGGTATTCTGGCGAAGCTTGAGCTTTCCGATGAGGAGAAGGAGCAGGCAAAGAAAGATATGTCAGATATGCTTGACTATGTAAGTAAGTTAAACGAACTGGACACTGAGAATGTGGAAGCAATGAGCCATACATTTTCTTATAATAATGTATTCCGTGAAGATGAAGTAACAAATGGCGACGACAGAGAGAATATGCTGTCAAATGCACCGGAGCAGAAAGATGGCTGCTATAAGGTGCCAAGAACATTTGATTAGGAGGTAACGGACATTGGATATGATGAGTATGACAGCAGTAGAGCTTGGAAAGAAGATCAAGGCCGGAGAGATCTCCGTTATGGAAGCAACCAAAGCCTGCATCGAGAATATAAAGACATACGACAAAGAATATAACTGTTTTATCACCGTAGATGAAGAAGGTGCATTCAAACAGGCAGAAGAAATACAGAAGAAGATCGACAGCGGCGAGCTGACAGGCCCGTTGGCAGGTGTACCGATCGCGATCAAGGATAATATGTGTCAGAATGGTGTACTTACCACCTGCGCATCCAAGATCTTATCAAACTTCGTACCGACCTATACATCAGATGCTGTTGTGAAATTAATGGAAGCAGGAGCCGTGATCGTAGGCAAGACAAATATGGATGAGTTCGCAATGGGAAGTACAACCGAGACTTCTTATTATGGCGAGACAAAGAATCCATGGGATACAAATAAAGTTCCGGGTGGTTCTTCCGGCGGATCAGCAGCCGCTGTTGCAGCAGAAGAAGTACCGTGTGCACTCGGTTCCGATACCGGTGGATCGATCCGTCAGCCGGCAGCATTCTGTGGTGTAACAGGAATCAAGCCAACTTACGGCAGAGTATCCAGATACGGTCTGGTTGCATATGGTTCATCTCTTGACCAGATCGGACCACTTGCAAAGGATGTAACAGACTGTGCAACGATATTAGAGATCATTTCCCGGTATGATAAGAAAGATTCTACATCTGTAGAACGTACGGATAATGATTTTACAAGCGCATTAAAGGACGATGTAAAAGGTATGCGCATCGGACTTCCAAAGGACTATTTCACAGAAGGACTGGATCCTGAGATCAAGGATGCTGTGTACCATGTAGCTGAAGTATTAAAAGAAAAAGGTGCGATCGTGGAAGAATTTGACCTTGGTATGGTAGAATATGCAATTCCTGCATATTATATCATTGCATCCGCAGAGGCAAGCTCGAATCTGGAACGTTTCGACGGCGTAAAATACGGCTATCGTACAGCAGAGTACACAGACCTTCACAACATGTATAAGAAGACACGTTCCGAAGGCTTCGGCGCAGAAGTAAAGAGACGTATCATGTTAGGTTCCTTTACCCTGTCATCCGGTTACTATGATGCATACTATGTAAAAGCACTTAAGGTAAAAGCCCTGATCAAACAGGCTTATGATAAAGCATTTGCAAAATACGATATCATCCTCGGTCCGGTTGCACCTACAACTGCACTGACCATGGGTGAATCCTTATCCGATCCGATCAAGATGTATCTGGGCGATGTATACACCGTTCCGGTCAACCTTGCAGGACTTCCGGGTATTTCCCTTCCATGCGGATACGACAAAGACGGTATGCCGATCGGTGTCCAGATGGTAGGAGATGCATTTAACGAGAAAGCAATCATTCAGGCGGCATATGCATTTGAGCAGACAAGAGAGTACAAGCAGCCTGCCGCTGTAGCAGAAAGGGGTCTGTAAGATGAGTAAAGTATACGAAACCGTGATCGGTCTGGAGGTTCATGTAGAGCTTGCGACAAAGACGAAGATATTCTGCGGCTGCAGTACCGCATTTGGTGGTGCACCGAATACACATACATGTCCGGTATGTACCGGTATGCCGGGTTCCCTTCCGGTACTGAATAAAGGGGTAGTAGAAAAAGCAGTTGCTGTCGGTCTTGCAACCAACTGTACGATCACACAGAACTGTAAATTTGACCGTAAGAATTATTTCTATCCGGATAATCCACAGAATTACCAGATCTCTCAGCTGTACTACCCGATCTGCAGAAACGGAAAGGTAGAGATCGAAGTAGAGGGCAAGAAGAAATTCGTAAGGATCCATGAGATCCACATGGAAGAGGATGCAGGTAAACTGGTACATGATCCATATACAGACAGTTCACTGGTGGATTTCAATCGTTCCGGTGTGCCTCTGATCGAGATTGTATCTGAGCCGGATATGCGTTCTGCGGAAGAAGTAATTGCTTATCTTGAGAAATTACGTCTGATCATCCAGTATCTCGGAGCATCAGACTGTAAGTTAAATGAAGGTTCGATGCGTGCCGATGTCAACCTGTCTGTTCGTGAAGTCGGAGCAGAAGAATTCGGAACAAGAACAGAGACAAAGAACCTGAACTCATTCAAGGCTATCGCCCATGCGATCGAGAATGAGAGAGAACGTCAGATCGATCTGATCGAAGCAGGCGAAAAGGTTGTACAGGAGACCAGAAGATGGGATGATACCAAGGAATATTCATATCCTATGCGTTCCAAAGAGGATGCACAGGATTATCGTTATTTCCCTGATCCTGACCTTGTACCGGTACAGATCAGTGACGAGTGGATGGAGGAGATCCGAAGCCGTCAGCCGGAATTCCGGGATGAGAAGAAGATCCGGTATAAAGAAGAGTATGATATCCCGGACTATGATATAGATATCATTACAAATACAAAGAAGATGGCAGACCTTTTCGAGGAGACGATCGCTCTCGGAGCAAATCCGAAGAAGGTATCCAACTGGCTGATGGGAGAGACCATGCGTCTGATGAAAGAACATTCCATCGATGCAGATGAGTTGTCATTCAGCGCAGAGCACCTTGCAAAGCTGATACAGATGGTAGATGCGAAAGCCATCAACAGCAATGTCGCAAAGGAAGTATTCGAGAAGATATTTACAGATGATATCGAACCGGAAAGCTATGTAAAAGAACATGGACTTGCCACCGTAAATGATGAGGGTGCACTCCGTAAGGTTGTAGAAGAAGTAATTGCCAATAATCCAAAGGCGATCGAAGACTTCCGTGGCGGAAAAGAAAAAGCACTTGGCGCATTGGTCGGACAGACCATGAAAGCAATGAAGGGCAAGGCAGATCCGGCATCCGTAAACCAGATGCTCCGTGAGCTGTTAAAATAATCGATACCAATAGAAAAAAATGAAGAGAAAGCAGGTGGCATATCCACCTGATGACCACCTCTCATGGTGGGATGGAGATTGATATGGAAGAAACCAGACATGTGAGAAAGAGAGACATTTACAAACGTATTATCACATTTTCGGAAGGCGTGCTTCTGTTAGCTGCGGAAGTACTGCTGTTTGCGAGAATGTGGTATACCGAATATGCAGATAATACTCAGGCTATCCAGATTCCGTTCTGGAACAAAGGTAACTGGGCGGTAATCGGTATGTATGCGATTATCATTTATCTGTTTACGAAGCTGTATGGTGGTTATAAAGTAGGCTTCCTCCGGGTGATGGATGTTCTCTTTTCACAAATATTATCATTGGTCTGTGCAAATATCGTAGGTTATATCGAGCTGTGTATCATTGCCCGTAATTATCTGCCGGCACTGAACATGATCGAGCTTACATTCTTAGAGATCATAGTTATATTTATATGGGTATTTGTCTGCAGGATGATGTACCGCAAGTTCTATCCACCGAGACATTTACTGCTTGTCTACGGATATAAGACACCGACCGAATTCATTGATAAGATCAATGCCAGAAAAGACAAATATATCATTGCTGACCGTATCCATGTCAGTGAAGGTGAGAAAGCATTAAAAGAAAAAATCTTACAGTACGATGGTGTTATCCTTTGTGAGACAAAGGCATATATCAGAAACGAACTGGTAAAATACTGCTTCGAGCATTCGATCCGTTCGTATGTGGTACCGAAGTTATCGGATATCATTATCTTAGGAGCAGAACCGATCCATTTGTTTGATACACCGTTATTATTATCCAGAAACCAGGGACTGACGGGAGAAGATATGATCTTCAAGCGTCTGATGGATATCATCGTATCCCTGATCATGATCATTATCTTTTCACCGTTTATGATCCTGATCGCACTTGCGATCAAGCTCTATGACAGAGGCCCTGTATTCTATAAACAGGATCGTCTGACATTAAATGGCAGGGTATTCAAGATCATGAAATTCAGAAGTATGCGGATGGACTCCGAGGAACATGGCGCACAGCTTGCAAGAAAGCATGATGACAGAATCACACCGGTTGGCCGTGTGATCCGTGCCACACACTTAGACGAGCTGCCACAGCTCTTTAATATCTTAAAGGGTGATATGTCAGTCGTAGGTCCTAGACCGGAGCGTCCGGAGATCGCAGCACAGTACAGGGAGACCTTCCCAGAATTCGACTATCGTCTGAAGATGAAAGCCGGACTTACCGGATATGCGCAGGTCTACGGTAAATATAACACCACACCGAGAGATAAGGTGAAGCTTGACCTGACATATTATGAGCAGTATTCCTTATGGCTGGATCTGAAGCTGATCCTGCTGACCTTCAAGATCTTATTCCAGAAGGAGAACACGGAAGGAATCGATGCAAATCAGACGACAGCGATCCGCGAAGACAAGACAAAGAAAACAGGCATCAAGCATCCACATGATGAAGCCGAGGATGCCTTCTATAGTGTAGAGGAAAAGAAATAAATGAAACCAGAAGTATCCGTGATCATTCCGGCATATAATTGCAGCAGAACAATTAAACAGGCAATCGATTCCGCACTTTGTCAGGATGTGATATCAGAGATCATAGTGATCAACGACTGTTCGCCGGAGGATCTGACGGAGTGTCTGGCAGAATATAAAAGCAATCCACAGGTTAGACTATATAAGAATGAAACCAATCTTGGCGTAGCAGCAACGAGAAATAAAGGTGTGCAGCTTGCAGAGGGCGAATATGTAGCATTCTTAGATTCCGATGATATCTGGCGGCCGGGAAAGCTCTCAAAGCAGCTTGCTGTTATGAAGAAGACCGGAGTGGTATTATCCTCAACTGCCAGAGAACTGATGGAAGAGGGCGGAACCCATACCGGGCGGATCTTGCCGGTACCGGAGAAGATCACTTATAAAGGTATGTTATATGGAAATGTGATCAACTGCTCATCCGTAGTGATGAAGCGTGAGGTGGCAGCAGAGTTCCCGATGGGGGATGATGATGCTCACGAGGATTATATCTGCTGGCTGCAGATCCTTAAGAAATACGGGGAGGCAGCAGGCATCAATGAACCGTTACTGCTTTACCGGATGGTGAAGAACAGTAAATCAGGTTCCAAATTACATTCTGCAAAGATGACGTATCAGGTATACCGGAAGATGGGATTTGGAACAGTGAAGTCACTTGGATATTTTGCAGGATATGCGATACATGGAGTAAAGAAGTATTTTCTTTAAATAAAAAGAAACGGAGCAGGGAGATGGCAGAGGAAATCAAGAGAGGTCCGGGAAGACCGACCGATAAACGGAAAGACACAATTCTGAGACTAAGAATCGACACAGATACACATGAACTGCTTTCAAAGTATGCAAAGCAAAAAGGTGTATCCATGTCGGAAATCGTCAGAGAGGCAGTCTACGGTATCGTAAAACAGGCGAACATAGAAGAATAAGACTGTCAGACAGGAGAACGTTGACCATGGAAACAAATAAGGAAGGGGATGTGACACTATCTGTCGTCATGCCCGCCTATAATGAAGGAACACATATAACAGATAATCTGCTTGAAACCAGCAGGGTGTTGTCCGGTTTCGTCAAACGGTATGAGATCATAGCGGTTGACGACGGAAGTGCAGATGATACCGCAGAGTGTATCCACCGGGCAGAAATGCAGGATACCCATATCAGGGGGATCTCGTATCAGCCGAATGGTGGAAAAGGACATGCCATCCGGACAGGAATCGCAGCAGCAGAGGGACGATACATCGCATTTCTGGATTCCGATCTGGAACTGCCACCGATCCTGCTGAAACGATTCTTAAAAGATATGAAGGAGCAGAACGCCGATATCGTGATCGGTTCCAAGCTGCATCCGGAATCGAAGCTCCATTATCCGATGCTGCGTAAGATTATGAGCTATGGATATTATCTGATGTTAAAGATGATGTTCCATCTGAACACTCACGATACACAGACCGGTATCAAGTTATTCAAAAAAGAAGTGATCAAACCAATCGTCAGCCAGATGCAGGCAGAAGGATATGCATTTGATATTGAGATCCTTGCCATGGCAGCAAAAGATGGCAGAAAGATCTGCGAAGCTCCGATTGAGCTGAACTACAGCCGGGATGACAGCAGGGGCGGAAGAAGGATTGGATTAAAGGATGTAGCAAAGGTCTTTAAAGAGACGTTAGAAGTGAGAAAACGTGTTATGCATTGAATAACGGACGTTAATGACTGCGGATATATTGTATTCCGCAAAACGCTTCCGCTCTATCTTTGACGTAGCGGTACATAAGGCTGCAAAATACGCAGCCTAAGTACCGACGCAAAGAGAGGTTTGCTACATACAATATATCCGCAGTCATTAACTGGCTATGTAAAGCAGATATTGTATTCCGCAAAGCGCGGTTTGTTGCATACAATGTATCTATAGTTATTAACTGACAGTGTAAAACAAGATAACGTAAATGCCACGAGTATGAGGTTTTGCTATATATTATGAAGCAAACCTATCTGAGCGTCGGTACTTAGGCTGCGTCCTTTGCAGCCTTATGTACCGCTACGTCGAAGATAGAGCGGAAGCGTTTTGCGGAATAATAGTATAGTTAACCTCATACATAGTGGCGACATAGAAATGTGAGGGAAAATATATGACATATGAAAACGCTTTGGAAATTTTGAAAAAGTACGGACAGGAGCATGTGCTCGCCTATTATGATGAACTAAACGATGAAGAGAAGCAGAGCCTGCTGTTACAGATCGGCGAGATAGACTTCTCGATGTTTGATGTGTTAAAAGAAAAAGGCACAGCCGGAAAGACCGGCTCGATCACACCGACAGCGGCATTAACGCTTGATACGATCAAAGAATACGAATTCGCTTACAAGGTACTTGGCGAGACGGCGATCCAGAAAGGACAGCTCGCTCTTGTTATGCTTGCCGGAGGTCAGGGAACCAGACTTGGATTTGATGGGCCGAAGGGCACATACAATATCGGACTGACGAGAGATCTCTATATCTTCGAATGTCAGGTGAAGACGATCCTGACTGTTGTGAGGACACTTGGACGATGGATCCATCTCTATATCATGACCAGTGATAAGAACTACGAAGCAACGACATCCTTCTTTGCAGAGCATAAGAATTTTGAATATAAGGAGGAGTATCTGCATTTCTTCAAACAGGAGCTGGTACCATCCGTTGATTTTAATGGAAAGATATTGATGGAAGCACCATCAAAGATCTGCCTGTCACCAAATGGAAATGGTGGCTGGTTCTCATCCATGAAACGGGCAGGACTGGTAGAACAGCTTGATAAAGAAGGCATCCGGTATATCAATGTATTCGCTGTAGACAATGTCTTACAGAAGATCGCAGACCCGGTATTCCTTGGAGCAATGATGATGGAGGATTACCAGTCGGCAGCAAAAGTCGTAAAGAAAGCAGATCCATATGAACGGGTAGGCGTCCTTTGTAATCTGGATGGAAAGCCACATATCGTAGAATATTATGAATTAACAGATGATATGCGGTTTGAGAAAAATGCAAACGGTGACTATGCCTATAACTATGGGGTGATCTTAAATTATATCTTCCCGGTTGATCAGTTGAAGGTGCTCTTAAACGAGAATATGCCGCTTCATGCTGCGAAGAAGGTTATTCCATATATGAATGAGAAAAAAGAGTTGGTAAAGCCTGCGGAGCCGAACGGCTATAAGTTCGAGACACTTGCTCTTGATATGCTTCAGTTCATGAATGACTGTCTGCCATTCGAGGTTGTCAGAGACTATGAATTCGCCCCGATCAAGAATGCAGAAGGTGTGGATTCACCGGAGACAGCGAGAGCGCTGTTAAAGAAGAATGGATATAAGTTGTAGAACTGCGTCGAATACTTTGGAAAATTTGCCTAAAATAACAGTATTATTTCCGGAAATTTCTACACTCAACTTAAACGTAGAAAATTGACTTTTAATAAGAATTGAATTATAGTTGTTAGTGGCTAAGAAGCGTTAAGGATTTCTAAGCCATTAACAACTATATTTATATAGCTTGACTTGATAAAGATACATGATGAACACATTTATGAGGGAAATGAGGGAATACAATGTATAGAAAAGGACCGCAGGGCTGGTTAAAACATCTGGATTTTACAGTGCTGAATCTGATAGCACTGCATGCATCTTATTGTATGGCGTATTTTATACGGATGGGAACAGAGAATCCGTATCATAGTAAGTTATATCGGACAATAGCCGTACTTCTGACATTATTTCAATTATTGGTTACCATAGTATGTCATATATATAAAGGCGTATTGCAACGAGGACGTTTTCGTGAAGCAATCGCATCCGTGAAGCAGTCTGTACTGGTTGTACTTCTGGCAGTATTTGTTCTGTTCATGATGAAGATGGGTGCGGCCTATTCCAGAAAAGTTATGGCTTTATTTGGCATGATATATCTGGCTATGGGTTATGTGGTCACGCTTCTCTGGAAGGAATATATACGAAGACATCGCGTGGCAAAGAAATCTATTGTGATCGTGACAGTCAAAGAATACCTGAATGCGTTACTTGCAGAAATGGATACAGAATACTATAATCTGTACCGGATTGCAGGTATCGTACTGTTAGATGCTACAGATGAGGAAGCAGGACAGTATAATACAGAATTTGCCGAAATGGGAATGGATATACATAGTTATTCGGATGAAGTACTAGATAAGATCATTCATGGATGGGTAGATGAAGTCTATGTGAACATACCATTCGAGAAGCATATTCCGGAGAATCTTCTGGGACAGCTTGCGGATATGGGAATCACAGTTCATGTGCGTGTGCGTGTTCCGGCAGAACTTTCCGATTATCAGTATGTATTCGATAAACAGCTTGGTCATCATGTACTGACCGTCAGCACTACATATATAACAACGTATCAGGCATTTGTGAAGCGTGCAATCGATATCCTTGGCGGAATCGTGGGATGTATCTTTACAGGTGTCCTTACGATCATCCTCGCTCCATGTATCTATATCGCATCACCGGGACCGATCTTCTTCTCCCAGTACCGTATCGGTAAGAATGGTAAGAAGTTCAAGATCTATAAATTCCGAAGCATGTATATGGATGCAGAAGCACGAAAAGCCGAGTTGATGGAGCAGAATCAGGTCAAGGATGGTATGATGTTCAAGATGGAATATGATCCGCGAATCATCGGCTGCAAGAAGCTGCCGGATGGTACGATCAAGAAGGGTATCGGAAACCGGATCCGTGACTGGTCGCTCGATGAATTCCCACAGTTCTTCAATGTGTTAAAGGGTGATATGAGTCTGATCGGGACCCGACCTCCAACAGAGGATGAATGGGAGAAGTATTCCGCCCATCACAGAGGTCGTATGGCGATCAAGCCGGGTATCACAGGACTCTGGCAGGTCAGCGGAAGAAGTAACATTACGGATTTCGATGAGGTTGTAAGATTAGACCGGAAGTATATCGATGAATGGAGCCTTGTAAACGACATCAAGATACTGTTCAAGACAGTAGGTGTTGTGTTGAAGGGCGAAGGGTCGATGTGATATAGATGTGTAGATTGATTTTATAACAAATTAATCTACACATTTTTATAAAAAGCAGATTGATATTTGTGTAAAATATTTAATCAATATGAGGAAATAGTCGATGAATAAGAGTAAAAAGATAAATGAATCTTCATTACGAATCGCATTTTTGGGGCATAAAACGATTCCAAGTCGTCAAGGAGGCGTTGAAATTGTTGTAGAAGAATTAGCGACGCGTATGGCGGTTATGGGACATACGGTTACGGTGTATAATCGTAACGGACATCATGTAAGTGGTAAAGAATTTGATGAAAAAAGATTGAAAAAATATAAAGGTATACGGATGAAATATGTTCCAACAATAGACAAAAAAGGATTAGCAGCAATGAGTTCTTCTTTTTTTGCAGCAATAGCAGCAGCATTTGGAAAATATGATGTGGTACATTTTCATGCCGAAGGACCATGCGCTATGCTATGGCTTCCTAAATTATTTGGAAAACGTTGTATTGCTACGGTTCATGGACTTGATCATCAAAGAGCAAAATGGGGAAGGTTAGCTAGCGCATATATTATGCTTGGTGAAAAATGTGCTACCAAATTTGCAGATGAAATTATTGTGTTGAGTGAGGGAGTGCAACGATATTTTCATGATACATATGGAAGAACGACAAGATTTATTCCAAACGGAGTGAATAAGCCTATTATTCGTGAAGCAGACATTATAAAAAGAAATTTTCACTTGAAAAGTGATAGTTATATTCTATTTCTTGGGAGATTAGTTCCGGAAAAAGGGTTACGTTATTTAATAGAAGCCTATAAAAGAGTGAATACAGATAAAAAACTTGTGATAGCTGGAGGCAGTTCAGACACAGACAAATTTACCCAAGAATTAAAAGAACTTGCAAAAGACGATCCTAGAATTATATTTACTGGATTTGTTCAGGGAAAAGAACTTGATGAACTTTACAGCAATGCTTATATATATACGCTTCCAAGTGATTTGGAGGGTATGCCACTTAGTTTGTTGGAAGCAATGAGCTATGGGAATTGCTGTTTAGTGTCTGATATAGATGAGTGTGCATCTGTTGTAGAGGATAAGGCAATCATATTTAAAAAAAGTAATGTGGCAGATTTGCAGAATAAGCTTCAAGAAGCTTGTGAGGATGTACGACAGGTACAGAAATATAAAGATGAAGCAGCAGATTATATTTGTGGGAAATATAATTGGGATGATGTTGTGGAGAGAACATTAGAATTGTATAGGAGATAAAATGAGTAAAGAGTTTATTGAATTGAAAAACAAGACGATTTTTATTACAGGTGTAGCTGGATTTATTGGCTCAAATTTGGCAGAAAGATTATTAAAAGAAATAGAAGAAATAAAAATAGTTGGACTTGATAATATGAATGATTATTATGATGTTCGTTTAAAAGAATATCGATTAGAAAAACTTTCATCTAGTAAGGCGTTTTCTTTTGTAAAAGGGAATTTGGCAGATAAGGAACTTGTTAATTCGATTTTTGAGAAGTATACCCCCCAAGTGGTTGTAAATTTAGGGGCACAGGCAGGTGTGAGATATTCTATTACGAATCCGGATGCATATATAGAAGGTAATTTGATTGGATTTTACAACATATTAGAGGGATGTAGACATTATCCAGTAGAACATTTGGTATACGCATCGAGTTCTTCAGTATATGGAAGTAATAAGAAGGTTCCGTATAGTACAGAAGATAAAGTAGACAATCCAGTATCGTTATATGCAGCAACGAAAAAAAGCAATGAATTGATGGCTCATGCATATTCAAAACTCTATAATATTCCATCAACTGGTTTGCGTTTCTTTACTGTTTATGGACCAGCAGGAAGACCTGATATGGCATACTTTGGATTCACAAATAAATTGTTAAATGAAGAAACTATTAAAATTTTTAATTATGGAAATTGTAAAAGAGATTTTACTTACGTTGATGATATTGTGGAAGGCGTTGTACGAGTAATGCAAGGTGCACCAGAGAAAAAGAATGGAGAAGATGGTTTGCCGATTCCGCCATATGCTGTTTACAATATTGGAAATAACCATCCAGAGAACTTATTAGATTTTGTACAAATTCTTCAGGAAGAATTAATTAGAGCAAAGGTTTTGCCAGAAGATTATGATTTTGAGTCACATAAAGAACTTGTTCCGATGCAGCCGGGAGATGTTCCTGTGACATATGCTGATACACAAGCATTGGAAAGAGACTATGGTTTTAAGCCATCGACAACTTTACGTGAAGGATTACGCAAGTTTGCAAAATGGTACAAAGAGTTTTATATGTAAATATATTTTAAAATAGGAAGAAGAGAGAAAAAATGAGAGATTTTAATTCATTGAAAATTGCTGTGGCAGGGACAGGATATGTTGGATTATCTATTGCTACTTTATTGAGTCAGCATCATCAGGTTATAGCAGTCGATATTATTCCAGAAAAGGTAGAGTTAATTAACAATAAAAAATCTCCAATACAGGATGATTATATTGAAAAATATTTAGAAGAAAAAAATTTGAATTTAACAGCTACATTGGATGCAGAAGAAGCTTATAAGGATGCAGACTTTGTTGTTATTGCAGCTCCAACAAACTATGACAGTAAAAAGAATTTTTTTGATACTTCTGCAGTAGAAGCAGTTATTAAATTAGTCATTGAATATAATCCGGAAGCGATTATGGTTATTAAATCGACTATTCCTGTTGGATATACAACAAGTATTAGAGAAAAATTTCATTGTGATAATATTATTTTTAGTCCGGAATTTTTAAGAGAAAGCAAGGCATTGTACGATAATTTGTATCCAAGTCGAATTATTGTCGGAACAGATATTAATAATGCACGTTTAGTAAAAGCTGCACATACGTTTGCACAGCTTCTCCAGGAAGGTGCTATTAAAGAAGATATTGATACTTTATTTATGGGCTTTACAGAAGCAGAAGCAGTCAAACTGTTTGCAAATACATATTTGGCATTACGAGTTTCCTATTTCAATGAGTTAGATACTTATGCTGAAATGAAGGGACTGAATACAAAGCAGATTATTAATGGGGTATGTCTCGATCCTCGCATTGGAACACATTACAATAATCCATCTTTTGGATATGGTGGATACTGTCTGCCAAAAGATACAAAGCAGTTGCTTGCTAACTATGCAGATGTTCCTGAAAATCTTATTGAAGCAATTGTTGAATCTAATAGAACGAGAAAAGATTTTATTGCTGATCGAGTATTAGAAATTGCTGGAGCATATGAAGCAAACGATGATTGGGACGAAAGTAAAGAAAAAGATGTTGTAGTAGGTGTGTATCGTCTTACGATGAAGAGTAATAGTGATAATTTCCGACAGAGTTCTATACAAGGAGTAATGAAGAGAATTAAGGCAAAAGGTTCTACAGTCATTATTTATGAGCCTACATTGAAAGACGGTGAAACTTTCTTTGGCAGTAAAGTGGTTAATGATTTAGATATGTTTAAGAAACAGAGTCAGGCGATTATTGCTAATCGTTACGATAGTTGTCTGGATGATGTAAAAGATAAAGTTTATACAAGAGATATTTTTCAGAGAGACTGATAAGTTTGAAACGGAAAGGAGAAAATATTGAGAATACTTATTGTAAACTATAGATATTTTATTTCAGGTGGCCCTGAAAAATATATGTTTAATATTAAAAAGATGCTTGAAGATAATGGGCATGAGGTTATACCTTTTTCCATACATTCCAATAAAAATGTTGAAACAAAATATTCAAAGTATTTTGTAGAACCGATTGGTGGACGAGACGCAACATATTTTGATGAAGTGAAAAAGACACCTAAATCAATTTGGCAGTTACTTACACGGAGTATTTATTCTCGTGAAGTAGAAAAAGCGATAAAAAAAGAAATAAATGATGTAAAACCAGATTTGGTATATATTATTCATTTTGTTAATAAATTGTCTCCGAGTGTAATTACAGGTGCAAATAAAATGGGAATTCCTGTTGTATTAAGATTATCAGATTATTTTCTGTTATGTCCAAGATTTGATTTTATGTATGAAAAGAAAGTCTGTGAGGAATGTTTATCAAAGGGATATAAGAGTTGTATTAAAAAGAGATGTGTGAAAGGATCATTATTTGCGTCTGTTGTAAGAGTGTTTTCTATGAAATTTCACAAAATGATAAATGTATATAAGAATGTATATGCATTTATAACACCATCAGAATTTTTGAAGAATAAATTAGCATTAAATGGATTTGAAGAAAAAAGAATTCATTGTATTCCTACTTTTACAGCAAGTAAAACAACAATAGGGGAACAGCAGATTGGATCCTATGGATTATATTTTGGACGTGTTACTGAAGAAAAGGGAGTTGAAACCGTTATAAAAGCGTATGAAAAATTGCCTGAGTATACAGTTAAAATTATGGGAGACGATACAACAGATGAGGCAAAACGTCTGAAAAAATATGTAGAGAATCATAAAATGAAGAATGTTGAATTCCTTGGGTTTAAGAGTGGAGAGGAACTAGAAAATGTTATTAAAGGAGCTAGATTTACATTGATTCCTTCAATTTGGTATGATAACTTACCTAATACTGCTTTAGAGTCGTTTCAATATTCAAAGCCGGTTATCGCTAGTAATATAGGAAGTCTTCCGGAATTGGTTATTGATGGGGAGAATGGATATTTATTTAAACCATCAAATGTTGAAGATCTTATTAAAAAAATTAAGATGTTAGATGATGACACTTTGGTTAAAAAAATGGGACAAGCTAGCAGAAAAAGGCTTGAAAGCAGATTTGCACCACAAACACATTATGAAGAGTTGATGAAGATTTTTAACGAAGCTGTCAAGAGTAGAAAGTAAAGAGGTAATTAATAAAAATGAAAAAGAATACTGAAAAAAAATTAAATGGTACAGTAATTGTTACATATCGTTGTAATGCCAGATGCTCAATGTGCAATCGTTATAAAGCACCATCTAAGCCAGAAGAAGAAATCAGTTTGGACACAATAAAAAAATTACCAAAGATGTATTTTACAAATATTACTGGTGGTGAGCCTTTTATTAGAACTGATTTGAAAGACATTGTACGTGAATTATATAAAAAATCTGATCGTATTGTTATTTCAACTAATGGATTTTTTACAGATCGTATAGTGGATCTTTGTAAAGAATTCCCTAATATTGGTATACGTATTTCTATCGAGGGACTTGAAGAGACAAATAATGAAATACGAGGTCTCCAGAATGGTTATCAGCGTGGATATGGAACATTAAAAAAACTTAGAGAAATGGGAATGAAAGATGTTGGGTTTGGTATGACAGTACAGGACAAAAATGCACCAGATCTTGTGCCGTTATACAAAATCAGTAATGAAATGGGAATGGAATTTGCAACGGCTTCTTTACATAATAGTTTCTATTTTGTAGAAGCAAAAAATATCATACATGACCGTCCAATGGTTGCAAAGAATTTTGAAAAGTTAGTTAATGAGTTATTACGCAGCAATAGTCCTAAAAAATGGTTCAGAGCATATTTTAACCACGGATTAATTAATTATATTTATGGGCAAAAAAGACTTCTTCCGTGTGATATGAGCTTTGATACATTCTTTATTGATCCATATGGTGATGTTATGCCTTGTAATGGAACTAAGGATAAAGAAGTTATGGGAAATTTGAATAATCAATCTTGGGATGAACTGTGGAATAGTCCGCAGGCAGAAGAAGTACGAAAGAAAGTTCGTTGCTGTGATCGTGATTGTTGGATGATTGGATCTGTTTCACCTGCCATGCACAAATATATCTGGAAACCAGCAACATGGGTTTTGATACATAAATTTAAAGCTTTGTTTAGTAAAACACCGTACAGTATGTATGAAAACCGTATTTGTCGTGACTATCGTGATGGAAAGGTCACAAAAGAAGAACTTGATAAATGCAGTACATGTGATGTTAATTGTGTAATTAATAATGGATTAAGTGAAGCTTCGAAAGAGCAACTGAAGCATAAATCTGGAGAACAGATTGTTGATGAAGATATTGCAAAACAGATGGAGAAATAAAAATGTATTCTATAACAAAAAGTAAGCCTGCAAAGCGATATGCTATTTTCATATGTCTAGTATATATCTTTGTATTCAAAGATTGGTTAGAACAGTATATACCTATAGTTGGTTATACGGATGAACTATTTGCAGTATTATCTATACCCGTTTTTGCATTTGAACTAAAAAAGAATCAATTTAAACTTAAAATACAAAAATGTACAAGGGGGGTATGCTAGGTTCATTCTAGTATTCTTATGTTTTGGTTTTCTATCTAGTGTTATTTATAGATATCAAAGTATATTGAAAGCAGAAGTATCTGATGCGTTTTTATGTATAAAATTTTGGCTTGCATTATATGTTGGAAAAAAAGTTTTTGCAAAAATTGACATGCAAAAATATGCAAGCAAAATATATTTTCATGTAAAATGCATTACGATATTGTATGGAGTGTTAATTTTTATTGATTATTCACTTCACATTTTTCAAGCGACAGAAAGATATGGGTTGAGATCTGAACAGTTGATGTATACGCACCCAACAGTGCTTGTAGCTTGCTGTGTGTTTTTAATTATGATTCTCCTTTCGCTTAAAAATTATGTAAAAGGGAGTAAAAAATATATAATAATACTATTGCTTGTAATGTGTTCTACGTTAAGAAGTAAAGCTTTTGGAGCTGCACTTGCAATTATATTAATATGTTATTTTGTTTTTGTTCGAAAGAAAAAAATAACTCTGAGAACAATGCTGTTATTTATTCCTTTGGTTGTGATTTTGGGATGGGATCAAATACAATATTACTTTTTCAGCTCAATTATTCAGAATTCCGCCAGATATCAATTACTTACAAAAGCGTTTGAAATTGCAAGAGATATGTTTCCGCTTGGTACAGGATTTGCCACATTTGGTTCATATTATTCTGGAGTATACTATTCATCGGTATATGCGACATATGGATTGTCTAATATTAATGGATTACGCATCGGGGCATCACAATTTGTAAGTGATTCGTTTTGGCCAATGATATTGGGGCAATCAGGATATTTTGGATTGCTTTCGTATATTTTGGCAATAACAATGTTGCTCAAAGTAATCCAAGGAATTAGAAAAGTAGAAAATTCATATTACGCTGCAGCAATGTGTGGAATCTGTTATTTGATAATAGTATCAACGGCAAAATCTGCTTTCGTGCATCCAGTAGCTGTAACAATAGCTATGATGGTTGGGGCTTTTTTAGGAAAATGTGAGTAATGACATAAATATTCAGCACTGAATAATAAATGATAGAAAATTGAATGTAATACATAAAAATATAACAAAAATTATAATTTCAATTATTAAATGTCATTTATTCAGGAGGAATATTTATGGTACTAAAAATAAAATTAAATAAAATTTTAATATGGTTAGCATATAATTGCATGTTTTTGAGCATTATTTGTAAGATGTTATATCAAATAAATTTAAATGGTACCATAAGAATTTGGGGATATGGATTACAGACATTTACTATAATGTGCTTGTTATTACAGGAAATGTTAAATGCTAGAAGGATAAAACTATGGGGAACGAATATTATTTTATGGCTTCTTATTATTTACCAATTTATAGTTTCGTTGAATAAAGGAACAATATATTTACCATATACTTTTATTGATATTGTTCTTTGGCCGTTGAGTATTATTACATATTCTGAATATGTATATAGAACAAATATAGAAACAGAAAAACAAAATAAATCTTTAATATATTATTGTTTAATGTGTGCTGTTTCTATCCCACTTATAATGATTCACTTAACTGGCAACGGTAATATTGGTCAGGTTATCTTTTTAACATATTTTTGCCTTACAGCATTACCATTGGTTTTACTATTAGTTGAAAAGGAAAAATACCGTAATTTATGCATAGTATTTTGTGTGGCAATATTAGTTGCTTCAACAAAAAGAACGGGAACAATGGCATTATTATTTGGATTGTTTGTAATGGCAGTCTTAAATGCTCATATACAAGGCTCTTTAAGAAAAAAATGGAAACAATATTTTTCTATATTTTTAGTAATATGTATAGGTAGTATAGTTTTATTATATCTTGATAAAAATTCAAGCTTGCAGATATTTGAGAGATTTTCAAGATTAAGTACAGATGGCGGAAGTGGTAGAGATGTAATATGGAATATAGTATTACAAGCCTATAAAGAGTCTAATTTTATGGAGAGGGTGTTCGGTCATGGATTTCAAAGTGTGTATTATTCTTTAAGACCGGGGGGATTTTCTCGTTTTGCACATAACAGTTATATAGAATATTTGTATGACTATGGAATTATAGGATTAGCCCTATTGCTTGTATTTGTTATGTCAATGATTGTTTTTATCGTAAAACTAATGAATAGAAAAAGTAAATATACTCCAGTTATGGGCTTACTTCTTGTCATTACGATTTTTTTAGGTATGTTTAGTTATTTTTTTGAGGAGTCAAATATTATTCAGCCGATTGCTGTTTCATATGGAATTATTTTGGGATTAGCTCGTAAGGAAGGTAAGGAAAATGAAATTTAGTGTAGTTGTACCAGTTTATAATGCAGAATTGTACTTGAATAGACTTGTAAAATCAGTTCTTGATCAAACTTTTAGTGATTTTGAATTAATACTTGTTGATGATGGATCGACAGATAATAGTTTTAGCTTGATGAAAAAATTGCAAGAAAAAGATTCGAGAATTAAAATTTTTTCAAAAGAGAATACAGGACCAGGATATACAAGAAAATACGGATTTGAAAAGTCTTCAGGGGAACTGCTCTTTTTTGTGGATAGTGATGATTGGATTACGACCCCTGATGTGCTTAGAGAAATCAATGATTTGTTTGAAAAAAATGAACGTATAGATGTTTTATTTTTTGATAGAGAGGATATTATCGGTAATATAAAAGATATTATTTGCGGGTTTCAAGAAGTATCAGAAGGGGTACATAACATTGATGAGATTAATGAGGTGATTCGTCCGGGGCTAGGAGCTAAGATATTTCGTAGAAATATTTTAAAAACAGAGATGTTTTTTGAATCTAATATATTTGAAGATTTGTATACGACATACGAATATCTAAAACAATGTAATTATTTTTATTATGTACCTAAGTGTTATTATTCCATATACCATGACATAAATTCAGATTCTCTTTCTTCAAATGAGAGTGCAGAATCATTTTCAAAATCATTAGAAATAATCTTGATGATTTATGAGAGAACAAATAGAAGATCGTTACGTTATAGTTTGGAATTAAGAATGGCTACATTGTTTACTTTTTATTGGAAAGCAAGGTTAAAAAAATGGAACGGGTATAATTCAGATACTATAAAAAATAATATAAAGAAAATTGTTCGGATTTTGAAAGATAACAATGTGATTATAAAACCTAATGGAAATAAAGAAATAAAAATATTGATATACAATATATTATTGTTAATTAGTGGAGGACACAATGGGAAAAAGGAAAATTAAATTACTTATGCTTGGGTTTATGGATCGGATTGAGCAAATTAATGCAATATTGGTAGAAAAAAATAAGTATAAAAATAAAAAAAGAATTAGTATATACAACTCGGTTAATTTAACAAAAGAACAAGTAAATGACACAGAAAGTTTATATACAGAGAATTATGGAAAGAAAATACCACTTATTTGGCATAGAAGCTATACGGCTTATACAGGAAATTTTGACAAAAATTATGTACCAGAACTTTTATATATCCCCAAATTTGAACGATATATGAATTATAACTCAAATTTGGCCAACGTTCTAGAAGACAAAAATTTATTATATGTTTTTGCTCAAAATGCACATGTTAAAATGCCTAAAAGATTTTTAGCGTGTCAGGAAGGAATATTCACAGATATAAATAATAAAACTGTTAGTTTAGCAGAAGCTATTTCAAGTGTGTCAAATATTGGTGAGTGTTTTGCAAAACCATCTATAGGAACAGATAGTGGAAGAGGCTGTGAAGTTTATTGTTTTATAGATGGCAAGGATAGAAAAACTGGAAAAACATGTGAGGAGATAATAAAGGAACTTGGAAAAAATTTTGTGATGCAAGAACGACTAATCTGTCATGAATCTATAAAACAATTATATGACAGAAGTGTTAATACATTTAGAATCATGACCTATAGATGGCATAATGAAATTATTGCTGCTCCTGTAATTATGCGAATAGGAAAAGGAGGAGCATACTTAGATAATGCACATGCGGGTGGAATGTTTATTGCACTTTCGGAAGATGGCTCACTTCATGAAAGAGCATTTACAGAACTTGAAGATTCATATGTAGAACATCCAGATTCAAAAATCAAATTTAAGGACTATAAAATATCTTTATTACCTAAAGTAGTAGAAACAGTAAAAAATATGCATTATTCATTACCTACAATAGGTATAATAAATTGGGATATGACATTAGATGAAGAAGGAAATCCGGTATTAATAGAGGCCAATGTAAATGGTGGAAGCATTTGGTTATTTCAAATGGCACATGGATGTGGAGTATTTGGTGATAAAACACCAGAAATCCTTAGATGGATTGGCAAAATGGATAAATTAAATTATGAAGATAGACAGATGCATCACTTTGGAGACTAGCTTATGAAAGAAAATAAAAAAACAGCAGCAATCGTTTCACTGTATGGTAATTCAAATTTTGGAAATAAACTACAAAATTATGCGGTGCAAGAGATTCTGAAAAAAGAAGGATTAAATACAGTTAATATTGTAAATGTTCCTTGTTTGAATAACAAAAAGGTGAACCATACTGAAGTATTAAAGTTATACATAAAAGGTTGGTTACGTTATATTTTAAAAGGCGACAAAATAAAGGACTGCGTTGATCCTAAAGATCCTAAAGAAAGAAAGAAAAACTTTTTGGAATTTAACAAAAAAATTATAAATTCAAAACATTTTTTTTCTTTCTCAAGATTGCGAGAATTTAATAAATATGATTACTATTTTGTTGGTTCAGATCAGATATGGAATCCGATTTATGGTGGGTTGAGTGATTTGGATTTGCTTACTTTTACTCAGAAAAAAAAGATTGCAATAAGTGCATCATTTGGAATAGAAGAGATACCGTTAGATTATAAAGGAAGAGTGGAACAGTATATTTCAAAATTTGATGCAATATCAGTAAGAGAGGAAGCCGCAAAAAATATAATAGAAAAAATAACAAATCGCCAGGACGTAGAAGTATTGATTGATCCAACAATGATGTTACAAAAAGAAGAATGGGATCGAATTGTAAAAAAACCAAAGGAACTGCTTCCAGATAAATATATTGTTTGCTATTTTTTGGGAACTGAAACAAAGGAATATATAAGTGCTATACATAAAATTGCAGCAGAAAAAGATTGTGAAATTATTGATTTATCTAATTTAGAAAGTGAATTTTATTGTTGTGGACCGTCTGAGTTTGTATATCTTATAAAAACAGCTGAATTTGTATGTACAGATTCATTTCATGCGTCGGTTTTCTCAATTTTATATAATAGACCATTTCTTGTATTTGATAGAAATGGAAAACACACAGGAATGGGAAGTAGAATAAACACTTTATTAAAAACATTTCATTTAGAAAAAATGCATTATACTGGAAATTTTCAAGATGTCAAGTTTGAATATGATTTTTCAATAACCAATCAGTCATTAAAAAAGGAAAGGAAAAAGGCATACAGATTTATTCACCATGCATTAGATGAATAATGATAGTACAGAAAGGATAATGCGAGGCTAAATAAATGAGTGAGAATAATTATAAAAAATTAGTATATAATACCGCAATTTTTGCGGTGGGGAATTTTGGAAGCAAAATATTAACCTTTTTGATTGTTCCATTATATACATATGTGTTGACAACAGCAGAATATGGAACAATTGATTTGTTTATAACGTCATTAGGTATGGTAATTCCATTTTCAACTATGATGGTTAATGAAGCACTTATACGTTTTGTTCTTGGAAAAGACTTAACGCCAAAAGAGGCAGCAAGTAATTGTTTTGCAGTTTTTTTATTTGGAACTGTAATATCTATAGCATTTACTCCACTGTATAAAATGATTTTCAAATTTGATGAATATATTTGGCTATTTGTTGTTCTTCTAGTTGTTCGAACATTTAATCAAATATATAGTGAGTATTTTCGAGCAATAAATCAGAATGTAAAATTTACAATTTTTGGCTTAATTACAACAGCTACGACATTGGGATTCAATGTACTTTTTCTTTTAGTTTTTAAGTGGGGAATGGCTGGATATTTATATGCGACGTTGCTGGCAGCAGTTATTGGCACAATATATATTCTTGTATTCAGTGATTTTTTTAAAGTTGTTTCCTTTAAATGTATTGATAAAAAAATATTGAAAATGATTTTGAAGTATAGTATTCCGTTAGTCCCGAACAGTTTAATGTGGTGGATTATGGCGGCTGGTGATAAATATATTATCAATTACTTTTTGGGTGATAGTGCAAATGGAATATATTCACTTGCTTTAAAAATACCTCAGATCATAAATATGGTATATTCTTTGTTTGTTCAGGCTTGGCAAATGTCTGCTATTGAGGTTGAATCAAGTGAAGATAAAAAAGGATTTTATCAAAATGTTTTTAATGTTACGTCATTTGGAATGGCATTTATTACAATTGGAATAGTTATGCTTATTAAGCCGGTCTATGTAGGCGTTATGAGCAAGGAGTTTGCCATAGCATGGGAATATGTACCCTTATTATCAGTGTCAACAATTATTAGTTGCTATGCATCTTTTTTTAGTGTTGTGTATACGGTAGGAGCTAAAACAAATAAAGTTTTTATTACAACTGCATTAGGTGCTGCGACCAATCTTTTATTCAATTTTATTTTAGTCAAGCCACTTGGAATGCAGGGAATTGCGATTGGAACTTGTTTAGGATATTTTGCTGTGCTTTTGATAAGGGCACGTGATATGAAAATAGAAATGAACATAGGGATAAGTTTCAAGCGTAATATTTTTTCGTTTGTATTGCTAATTATACATTCACTTATTCTTATTTCATTTGGTGAAATACAGGCATTTTTATTTGGAATAGTTTCTTTGATAATAACTTCGTTTATGTATCGTGAGGAAATGAAAGCGATAATTCATAAATTTGCCAAAAGAAAGTAAATGAAAGGAAAAAACATATGAAATTATATAAAAAAGTCTTTGTAAATTTAGCTAAAGTCTTGCCGGATTCAATTTATTTAAGAATGGTTTTTTTTAGTAAATTGAAGAGAAAGCTGAATTTGAGTAATCCAAAATCTTATAATGAAAAACTTAATTGGTTGAAAATAAATGACCGAAAAGAACACTACCAAATAATGGTAGATAAATATGAGGCAAAGAAATATGTTGCAGATAAAATTGGTGAACAATATGTTATACCTACTTATGGTGCGTGGGATCGTTTTGAAGATATAGATTTTTCAAAATTGCCATCTAATTTTGTTTTAAAAACAACACATGATTCTGGTGGAGTAGTACTTATAAATGATAAAAACAATATGGACATAGATAAAACAAAAGATGTATTGGAAAAGAGTTTAAAAAATAATTACTATTATCTATGCCGAGAATGGCCATATAAAAATTTGAGACATCGGATTATAGCAGAAAAAATGATAACGAATACCGTACCAAATGATTATAAATTTTTTATGTTTAATGGAAAAATGGATAGCGTGATGGTATGTACGAATAGGGCATCTGGACATCCAACTTTTCGTTTTTATGATAAAGAGTGGAATCGCTTATTATATCAAAAACCGGAATTAGAACCCGAATCAAATGTGGAAAGACCGGAAAACTATGAAAAAATGATAAGGATTGCCGAACAACTCTCAGAGAATTTGGTTCATATGAGAGTAGATTTATATAATATAGATGGGCAAATTTATTTTGGAGAACTAACCTTTTTTGATCAAGGCGGTTTTGATACGGATATTACGCTTGAGACAGATTTGAAATGGGGAGAACTCATGGATTTGGAGAAGATCAAATAAGGCGTATTTGGGAAAATTTACAGTTTGGAGGGAGATTAGAATATGGCGATAAACGAAAAAAAAGCGTATGCGGCATATTATGATAATGACATAAGGATGAAAAGCTCTTCAGGTGCAATTTTTTCTTTATTGGCAAATGAGGTCCTTGAAAAAAAAGGAATTGTTTATGGAGTTGCAATGAATGCATCTTGCACAGAAGCTGAGTATATTGGAGTTACAGAAAAGCAAGATTTAGAGAAACTTCTAGGATCTAAATATTTACAAGCTAAAATTAAAAATATTTTTAAGAATGTTCGTGAAAATCTAGTGTTAAATAAATTGGTTTTATTTACTGGAACAGGATGTCAAATTAATGGATTAAAGAAATTTCTTCAGAAAGATTATAAAAATCTTATTTGTGTTGATATTATTTGCCATGGGGTTCCATCACCTGCATTGTGGAAAGAATATGTAGGTTATATGGAAAATAAAATACAAGGCAAGCTGGAGAAAGTTAATTTTAGATGTAAAGATCAGGGATGGGAAAACTTTGGAATGAAAGAGTATGGTTTATCCAAAGAAGTTTATATTTCTAAAAGCAAAGACCCGTATATGCAAATGTTTTTAAGTGATTTCTGCCTTAGACCATCCTGCTATGAATGTAAAGCTAAGACATTAAGATTATCAGATTTAACGATAGGAGATTTCTGGGGGATTGATACTATTGCTCCAGAAATGAATGATAGTAAAGGAACATCTTTGGTAATTGTTCGAACGAATCAAGGAGAAGAAATATTTAAAAGGCTCATATCTAAGTCATCTGTAAAAGTTATGGAAGTAGAATATGACGATGCTACAAAAGAAAATCCAGCAGAGTTCCGTTCTGTTTATAGACCGAAAGAGAGAGAGACTTTTTTTATAGATATGAAGAAAATGGATTTTGAAGAGTTAAGAAAAAGTTATTTATCTTTGCCAATAAAACAAAGAATAAAAAATGTTATTAAGAAGATATTAAAAACGGTGCTTAAAAAGAGCAAGGGTGGTAAAAAGTCAAATCTTGATTACGGTATGTTAATGCAGTTTAATGTGGGAGAGAAAATTGAGTAAAATAATTGGAGAGCAGTTGTTAGATGCAATAAATGTTATTTGAGTAGAGATGCATTAGGGAGAAAAGAATGGATAAAAAAATACCTTTACTATATACAGAAAAAAAGGAATGCTGTGGATGTACTGCTTGTTATGCAGTTTGCCCTAAAATGGCAATTACTATGGTTACAGATGAAGAAGGGTTTGAGTATCCACAAATAGATGAAGTTAAATGTGTAAAATGTTATCAATGTTTAAAAACATGTCCATTTAAAGAGACATAAAAATGAAGTGATAAGTAGTTAAGTGAAACTTTTTAAAAATCAATGAAAGCGTAGAGAAAATATTAAAATGGAAGGAACATTTTTGGCATTAGTGCCACCTATATTGGCGATAATAGTTAGCTTAATAACGAAAGAAGTGAATGTCTCTCTTTTAGCAGGTATTGTTATTGGGGGCATTAATATATTGTGGATTAAATCCGTTTAGTACGGTAACTACAATTTTTGATGTATTTTGTGCTAGAGTGTAGTCTAATATGGGGGTATTGATTTTCATTATTTTGCTAGGAATGATTGTGTATTTGATGAATTTATCAGGTGCAACGCATGAATATGCAAAATGGGCACAGAAAAAGCTGAAAACTAAAAAACAACATTGATTGCAACAATGCTGTTAGGAATAGTAATTTTTGTTGATGATTATTTTAATTGTTTGACAGTTGGTACAGTAATGAAACCGTTAATAGATAGAAATAAAATTTCACGAGAAAAATTAGCATATGTTATAGACTCCACAGCAGCACCGATTTGTATAATAGCACCTATTTCTTCGTGGGCAGCAGCTGTCAGTTCTTCTTTACCAGAAGATTCAACAATTGATGGATTTAAATTATTTATAAAAACTATATCTAGCAATTATTATTCATGGTTTTCTATAGCTATGGTTTTTCTAACAATTATTTTAGAAGTAGATTTTGAAGAGATGAAAAAATATGAGACGACGGCAGAAAACGGGACTTATAGATATCCAGAAGAAATAAGCAAAGGACATAATATTGAAATATTAAAAGGAAAAGTAATGGATTTATTGCTTCCTGTACTTGGGATAATAATTCTATCTATCGTTTCAATGTTATATACGGGGGAATTATTTAGAGGAAAATCTATTTCAGAGGCATTTGCAAATTGCGATGCAATAATGGGATTGGCAATGGGAGCAGTATATACAGTTATATTTATAGCAATGCTATATTTGCCAAGAAAAATTGTAACACCTAGGCAATTTATGGATGGCTTAGTACAAGGATTTATTAATATGGTTCCAACTATATTAATTTTGACTTTTGCATGGACGCTTAGTGGAATTTGCGGTAAAGATTATTTAAATGCTGGAGGATATGTTTCTGGAATGGTACAGAAATATAGTATTGGATTAACAATTATGCCAGCAGTATTTTTGTAATTGCATTATTATTGGCATTTTCAACAGGTACATCATGGGGGACTTTTGCTATTATGTTGCCAATAACAGTATCTGTGTTTGGAGATGTTGAAAGTACGCTAATGGTTATGACTACAGGAACTGTTTTAGGTGGTAGTGTATGTGGAGATCATTTAAGTCCTATATCTGATACCACAATTTTAAGTTCAACAGGAGCTGGGTGCAAGCATATAAATCATGTTTCAACGCAGTTACAATATGGTGGAGTAGTAGCGATAATTACATTTATTTGCTATATATTAGGTGCAATTTTAGAAAATCAATATGCAGGGTTGGTTGTAGGGATAGTTTTGTTATATGCATTTTTTTAAAAAGTGAAAAAAATAAACTAGTAATAATTAACTAAAAATAAAATTTAACTAAGGGAGAATAAACAAATGTGTGGAATAGTTGGTTATGTAGGTAAGGAACAGGCAGCACCGATTCTTTTGGATGGTCTGTCAAAGTTAGAGTATAGGGGTTATGATTCAGCAGGTATTGCTGTCAGAGATAATGCCTCAGCGATAAAGATCGTTAAGGCAAAAGGACGTTTGAAAGGTCTGATTGAGAAGACAGATGCAGGACATGCTGTATTTGGCACTTGTGGTATCGGACATACCAGATGGGCAACGCACGGTGAACCATCAGAGACAAATGCACATCCTCATACAAGTGATGATGGAAATGTTGTAGGTGTACATAATGGAATTATCGAGAATTATCAGGAGCTGAAGGCGAAGCTTGTTAAGAATGGTTATTCTTTTTATTCTTCAACCGATACAGAAGTTGCTGTGAAGCTTGTGGATTACTATTACAAGAAATATGAACATACACCGGTAGATGCGATTAATCATGCGATGGTTCGTATTCGTGGTTCTTATGCACTTGCAATGATGTTTGAAGAGTATCCAAATGAAATCTATGTTGCAAGAAAAGACAGCCCGATGATTATTGGTATTGCTGATGGGAATTGCTATATCGCATCGGATGTTCCTGCTATTTTGAAATATACAAGAAATGTTTATTACATTGGAAATATGGAGCTTGGTCGTCTGGCTGACGGTAAGGCAACATTTTACAATCTGGATGGCGATGAGATCCCAAAAGATCTGGTTGAGATCAAATGGGATGCAGAAGCTGCCGAAAAGGGTGGCTATGAGCATTTCATGATGAAGGAGATTCATGAGCAGCCAAAGGCTATCTTGGATACGATGAATTCTAAGATCAAAGATGGCAGAATTGACCTGAGCGATATGGGCTTGAGTGAGGAAGATATTAAGAACATTTCACAGGTATTTATCGTAGCGTGTGGTTCTGCATATCATACAGGTGTTGTTACTCAGTATGTGATGGAAGATCTTGCAAGAATTCCTGTTCGCGTGGAGCTTGCATCGGAATTCCGTTATAGAAGACCTATTTTGAATAAAAATGATCTGGTTATCGTGGTTAGCCAGTCGGGTGAGACGGCAGATACACTTGCAGGACTTCGTCTTGCAAAAGAGCAGGGAGTGAAGACTCTTGGTATCGTGAATGTTGTAGGTTCATCGATTGCCCGTGAAGCAGATAATGTTTTCTATACTCTTGCCGGACCGGAGATTGCGGTTGCTACAACCAAGGCATACAGTGCACAGTTGATTGTGGGATATATGCTGTCGATAGAATTTGCAAGAGTTCGTGGTGAGATCACAGAAGAACAGTATACAGGATATATAACAGAGCTTCAGACGATTCCGGATAAGATCGGCAGAATTCTTGAAGATAAGGAGCGGATTCAGTGGTTTGCAGCCAAACAGGCGAATGCACAGGATATTTTCTTTGTAGGTCGTGGTATTGATTATGCGATTTGTCTGGAAGGCAGTCTTAAGTTAAAAGAGATCAGCTATATTCATTCTGAAGCATATGCTGCCGGTGAGTTGAAGCACGGAACGATCAGCCTGATTGAGGACGGCATTCTTGTAATCGGCGTGCTGACTCAGCCGGAACTCTATGAGAAAACGATTAGTAATATGGTAGAATGCAAGAGCCGCGGTGCATCCCTTATGGCACTTACAACCGTAGGCAATTATTCCATCGAGGACACAGCGGAATTCACTGTATATGTTCCAAAGACGGATGAGCATTTCGCTGCTAGTCTTGCAGTTGTGCCATTACAGTTGCTTGGTTATTATGTATCTGTTGCCAGAGGATTGGACGTTGATAAGCCAAGAAACCTTGCGAAGAGTGTGACGGTAGAGTAGAAAGTTTACTACTGACCAATATGTGGTATATAAATGGTCGGGGCGAGAGTTTACCGCTGATCGATACGCGGTATATAAATGGTTGAGTTGAAAGTATAGTCCTTCGCTGTGAGGTGAAGGACTTTTTTCTTGATTTCAGATCAGGATGAAGTTTTTGCATTAGAAATATAAAATTTTTAGATCCTGTTGGAAAAAGGGGGATGTTTATGCAGAAGAAATTGATTGGTAATAAAGCCAGAAAACCATTGGTCATTTCACTTGTATTTGTTCTGATTACTTTATGTATATTGTTCTATCTGACATTTCAGGCTCCGGATGATACGGTTGCTCTTTCGGAAAGGGTAGGGCATCTGCCTGTCGTGGAAGATTTCCTTAATTGGGTCGGTGCATTTGTGGATTGGTCAGTACGCCAGTGGGCACATGTATTTGAATTCCTGATCATCGGCATCTGTGTTAGTATTTTTTATGCATGTGCAACGAAGAAAATCTGGCTGATGCCGGTATTGGCATTATTAACTTGTATGTGTATATCATTGTGCGATCAGTCAGTTCGGATATTCATTGTCGGAAGACATTTTGATTCCTTTGATCTGGTGTTGGATGCACTGGGATATGTGAGTGCTATCGTGGTTGTGAGCATATGCAGAGGTATATATAGATTGGTGGTTAATAGAGAGAAATGAGATTGAGCTGGAACGGCGGAACCTTGGATGGAAAAGGGGAGGCTGGGCTGGCTTTTTTGATTGATAAACAAAGTAGCGTTTTGATGTCGAAGAATGTTGACTTTGCGTATAAATAGGGATAATATGTAAAATATAAATAATCGAATAGAGGGGGGGATTTCTTTTATGCCTTTTGGGGCAGATCTAATTAAAATCCATGAATCGGAATAATTGAATAAGTATAAGTGAAAATAATAGTATTGTGTTGATTCCCTTTATTTAAGGGGATCGAGAATTGTAATATTGATATGTAAAAACGGAAACTAAATAAGTAATGAAGAAATAAATTTCTTTACTTTATTATATTATATGTGGAGGATTGTGAATGGATACATTAGAGAGAAAACAAAAATTACAAACATTGCCGTGGTATGCATTACATGAAATTGCTAAAAAAATGTGTATAGACGAAAAGGAAATAAATGGAAAGGAAAAAAGTGTAATAATCAGCAAAATTTTATCTTATGGAGGGCTTTCAGATGAGGAAATTGAGCAATATGTAAATGATTATATTTATGGGGATCGAGTTACATTTACATTGTGGACATTTGGCAGCAAATTGGAAGCATCCGATTATGAAATAATAAAAAAATTAGAAAATAAGGAGGAGTATATAGATTTATCAGGATATAGAAAATTAAAAATATTATCTGTTAAAGAATATTTGGATCGTATAGAGATTTTATATGTTTATAGCAGAGAATATATGTATATAGATGAAAATGGTAAAAATGCAAATATTTGGGAACAACATAGAGGATGCTTATGGATAGGAAGGACAGAAACATATTTAGCATGTATTAGTAAGCATGAAAAAATGACAATATACATTACGAAATATATTGCGGACGTATTAAAAAATTCTATAGTACAAATAAAACCGCCTAAGTCAGCTATTGATAAATGTACAAATTTTAAGGCAATAAGTAGGATTGTATTACAGGGAAAAGATGGAGAAAAAACAATTGTTTCAAGAGCGGGAGGAATTACTATTGAGCAAGAGGAAGAAATAGATAGAATTAGAAATGATCGTATGGATACATCGGGAAGTTTTATTTCGTCAATTACAAGTGACATAGAGGCAACAATTAAATATAATGTTCGAAATGGAAGTATTGGAATATATAAACATTTACCAGCACAAGTGTTATTTAAGTGGTCGGAAAACGCAATAGGTATTATTTTAGAAGAAATAGAAAATCTGAAAGGTCAACCAGCAGAAGAAATATTTAAGGAAGTTGGACAGGAAATTAAATGGACTGGAGTAAGTACATCAGAAATAACTCAGTTAAATTGGTATTTAACGCAAGTTATTGCAGCCCTTAATAGAGATGATGATTATGCATTACAAATACCTAACGATAAATTATCTTTACTGGATAATGATAAATGGTTTACTAAAATTTCAAGAATATTTTGTAAGACATGTGATTCTTATGAGGTTCCGTATTGTTCAGAATGCGGAGAAGAATTAAGAATAAGCAAAGGTATTTTACGTGAATGCGGATGTGGAGCTCCGTTGAAGATGAAATGTGCAGAAGGCCATGAAACATGTGAAATTGTAAATTGGTATGTTCCAAAACCAATGTTAATTCGAATGATAGATAAAAATATACGAAAAATATATAAGGATGATACGTTAAATTATAGTATTTGTATTGCAGGTGATTGGATACATATAGCAAATCTTTCGGAAAATACACAAGAGAGGGTAGAAATTCCGTTTGTGGAAATTGAATGTTTTAAACATAATCCAATAGAAATTACAACGCGTTTAAAATCATATGCGGTTAATATGAAGGAAAAATGTGAATCTGGAGGATGTTCTTATAAGAAAATTGAAGGAGGATGTATGCAAAATGAAAAGATGATGTGTTTGCCTAAAATATTTTATTCAGTTTTGCCTAAATTTAAACTTCAACCGCACAAGGGAATGGAATATGGAGATATGTCAGGAGAAGTTAAGGTAGGAAATAAATCATATGAATTAAAAGGTATTATAAAAAAGAACAGTGAAAACCGTTCACAAAAGACTTCTGATGATAGGAAAATTATGAAACCATTATTATCAACTTCTAGAGAAGGACAAGAAATTATCCGCCAGTTTGTTGAACAAGGAATGATAGATACACGTTGCCAAATGATTGCTGTAATAATTCCACAATATATAGATGCTTCATTAAAAGGGACATTAAGACATTTGGCAAGACTTTCTGGGAAAAAAATAACATTTATTGAGCTTGATGAGGTGGCAGAATTAATTTCAATTAACAATAATATCAAGGTGTTGTAGAAATCAATATTATACATTTTTGATATATCGAATTTATATAAAGGAAATGTACATTATGGAGCATTCCTGTAATTCATTAAAAGCGCCAATTGAATAAAAAAGAACCTCAAGGTATGATTGAGTTGCATCTTGGCGGATGTAAACAAAACAATCAAAACACCGGAGGTTCAACATGAATTATACACAGAATGAAAAAATTGAGCAAGCAACAGATACAACATTGGTTGTTGGAGTTGATATTGGAAGCCAGACGCATTATGCAAGAGCTTTTGATAACAGAGGGCGCGAGCTTACAAAACGAGTTTTTTCATTTCAGAATGATATCGAAGGATTTAATTCCTTTCAGCTTTGGACAGAAAAGCTGAAAATGAGAATAAAAAGACTGCAGTTCTGATTGGCTGTGAGCCGACTGGTCATTACTGGTTTGCGTTTGCAAAGTATGTACAGGATCATCAGAAAACATTGGTAATGGTCAATCCATTCTCTGTTAAGAAGATCAAGGAACTTGATGATAATAGTCCAAAGAAAATAGATTTAAAGGATCCAAAAACAATCGCAAAGCTGGTAGTGGATGGAAGATATTCGATTCCATACATGCCAGAGGACATTTATGCCGAGATAAGAGATTTGGTATACAGCCGTGACAGGATTATTATGAAGCAGCATAACATATCTGCAAACAGAATCCAGAGATGGCTTGCAATACACTTCCCGGAGTATCTGGGATTATATACAAGATTTGATGCCGCAAGTGGTTTGGCGGTGCTTGAAAAAGCACCATTGCCGAAGGATGTAATTGCACTTGGAGTAGAAGGAATCCGAAAGATCTGGCACGATAAGAAGATGCGTGGCAGAGGCGTTACAGAAGATAGGGCAAAGAACCTGGTAGAAGCTGCACACAATAGTGTTGGTCTGTATGGAGGAATTGGAACAAGAAGTGAGTTATGTATGCTGCTTGAGGAACATCAATTATGGACTTCACAACTGGAAGCTGTGAATAAGGTACTGGAAGAGACTATTCGGAAAGTACAGCATGTGGAGAAGTTACTCGCCATTAAAGGAGTAGGAAGTGTTACAATAGCAGGATTTATTGCTGAAGTAGGTGATATAAGACGTTTTAAGTCGCCGAAACAGATCCAAAAGTATGCCGGTTTGGAATTAGTAGAAAACAGTTCCGGAAAGCATAAGGGAAGATCGAGAATCAGCAAGCGAGGAAGAAGAAAACTCAGAAAGATCTTGTATCAGGTAATGATACCATTGTTGGCAAGGAACAAAGAGTTTCGAACAATCTATGATTATTATGTGACTCGTGTAAAAAATCCATTAAAACGAAGACAGGCAATGATTGCTGTCAGTTGTAAGTTAATTCGCATATTCTATGCGGTATTAACAAAAGGTGTGGACTATGACCGGTTTAAAATGATGTCAGATATTCATCATGAAAGAGGAGTTATAGCCGCATAAGAAAGAAGTACTGTAAACAGGAAAGCGTCCGCCGTCAATGGTGCTGTGAAACAGGAATGTAAAAGTATATAAAACAAAGTAGAGCTAGTAGCTGCGTTGACATTTTTTATAGGGCAAAGACCCTGCTGTAGGAGCATAAGCAGCACCCAACTATGGATAAGCAGAACGAAGGAATGTAGGACCCGGCAGAGGCAGGTGATCCTGGTAGATATGAGAGGTTAGTTACTGTGGAGAAATTTGGGAGAACAAGAAAGCCTTCATAGGGAAAAACAAACGACGTTTTATTTATTGTACCTAAAATCATCAGAAATGGACTCTTAGAAGTCGCTTCATATCCAGAAAACTCTGTTTTGTAAATATATGTAACCTATTAACGATTTAGCAAATGCCGTAAAATCAAGGCTTTTTGTTAAACTTGCACTAAAAAGAATAGAGAGTTTTATATGAGTATTCATTTAGAAATAAAAAATATTAAAAACATTCAGTATGCAGATTTATTTCTTCCATCTCAAAAAGGAATGTATGCATTAGTAGGCGAAAATGGATGCGGGAAAAGCACTATTATGCTAGCTTTGTCGTTGATGATAAAAAAATCATCAAATAAATTATTGTCAGAGAATGATTTATCACAAGAAAGTTTAATTTGTTTAGAGATGGATGAACTTGCTGATAATTGGAGATTTAAAGATAATCGTTTAGTTACAGATGTAACTGAATTATATAGGGGACATCCAGTATTAGGAACAAATATCAAAATACAGGGCTTTTACGAGGGAAGCATATTTTTTGGTACTAGATTTTATGATTATGGATTAGTTGATGATTTTATGAAAGTTGATAATTTTGAAGATGAATTAATAGAAGCAGATGATTTTGTAAAGGAGACATTAGGATATATTTTACATAACGATAAATCGTATTACAATTCGTTGTTAAAGGTGAAAAATCGTTCATTGGCGAGAAAGTACAATTTTAGGGGAATGCCATATTTTAGGAAAATTGGAGATAAATACATTAGTCAGTATAGAATGAGCAGTGGTGAAAGTATGTTGATTTCATTAATTGATTTTATAAATAATCTTGTTGTAAGGAATACAGGAACTGACAAACTGCTTTTTTTAATTGATGAAGTTGAGCTTGCATTGCATCCGAGTGCAATAGATCGTCTTGTTGAAATTCTTGATGGACTTGTAAAAAAATCATCCACTGAATTAATTGTTTATTTTTCAACACATTCAGCTGAATTATTACATCGTATTCCAAGCAAAAATATATTTTTACTTGAAAATAATGGAGGAAATGTTGTTTGTACAAACCCATGTTACCCTAATTATGCCATAAGAAATTTGTATGTCCCTAATGGTTTTGATTTTTTGCTATTAGTAGAAGATATGTTGGCTAAAGCATTAGTGGAAAAAGTTATAAGAAATAATAGATTTGGAAATAGTAAGCTTATTTGTGTATTACCTGCAGGTGGATGTAATCAAATGCTACAACTTCATCATGACATGATTACTTACAACACGCTTGGTGTTGGAAAAAGGATTATTAGCATTTATGATGGGGATGTTAAAAAAGAAATATCCAAGAAAAAGGAGTATAAAAATCTTCATAAGTGCTTTTTACCAATTCCAAGTATAGAGAAATATTTAAAAACAAAACTTGTTGATATACCTGACCCGATTTTCATAAAATTAATTGGTGACAAATATTTTACCCAGAGATCACTACAGAGTATTCTACTTGATTATAAAAATGATCCAAGAACGAAAATTAAAGGTGACAATGATGGGAAAAATTTATATAAAGTATTGACGGCCAATCTTTACAAAGTGGGAATTGATGAAGATCACTTTATTTTGTATCTATGTGACGATATATTTGATTATGAAGATTTGAATAAATTTATAAATAC
>UMGH01005974.1_pt1 | contig 52629 bp, 50 predicted proteins | sample 1965231 | NCBI WGS metagenome assembly UMGH01 (sample SAMEA4836068, study PRJEB28245) | human gut metagenome | biome: gut microbiome; material: fecal sample | place: Denmark | collected 2008 | reverse complement strand
TTGCTCGAAATTTCCTACCTTTGTGGTAGAATCAACAACATAGTCTGTGTAAAATGCTGTGTTACAGTAGGTTATATGGATTATTAGAAAAATAAAAAATGTTGTTGAGAAAGAAGAATTCTGCATGTGTTGACGGAATTCTTCTTTTCTGTTTTTAGAGGTTTCTTAACTTATTTGACCATAGAAAGTCATTTGTATGAGTTAATTTGTGTGTAATGCAGATAAACTTTTGTAAAAGTTCAGAATAGCTCAAGTTGCTGTCCTGGAGCATTTGGAGGTAGAGGTTTCTTACCATAAAACAAGTCGATGTTTCCGAATTGTTTGTCAGTAATGCACATTATGCCCACCTTTCCATATTCGGGGAGAAATGACTTTACGCGTTTTATATGCACCTCAGCGTTTTCCATACTTGCGCAGTGGCGCACATATATGGAAAACTGAAACATGGTGAAACCGTCGTGCTGAAGCCGCTTGCGGAACAGCATATATTCCTTTTTGTCCTTCTTGGTTTCAGTGGGAAGGTCAAAAAATACAAGAATCCACATAATACGATATTCGCTAAAACGGTCCATAACTATTTTTCCTTCTTGTCAGGCATCAAGACGTATAGGATATGCTATGCGTCTCAATTCGCCAGTGAAACATTTGTAGAGAGAAGCCGTGGTTTGCGTCACGGCAACCATCAGCGGGCTTCGTTTCCCGTTTATTACGACATCGATGGTGGGGATGCCGAGCAAACGGAACTTGACCTCCTTTGAAAGTTGCAGATCAGTGCATCCAAATTCCTTGATTATGGAAACGACGAGTTCGTCAACATACGGGCGGTATGGCTCCATTATGTCGTCGGCAAGGCAATAGGCGTTATACCTGTTGTGATGGTGGATGCCGAGTGTTGGCAGCATGCCGCTCGACACTAATGCCCGAGCCACGACAGCTCTGAGAATGGCATAACCATAGTTTAGAAGATTGTTGGGAGGCATACCGTTTCTGTCGCGAGTGAAGTCGCTGAGATTTGGAATGTTGCTGAAAATATTCTTCCAATAATATGCAGCTGCCCTACCTTCGGCGTTTTCGGGGTCGCCGCTTCTGACATCTGCCGAGAGTCTTTCGAGAACCTTTGTGGAAACACCGGTGTATAGGGATAATACAGCTGCCTGATTGTCAATCTTGGCCTTTATGGTCTGTTGCCACAACTGTTTGCGCAGCGGCAGAGAGGAATCCAGTTGCTCACGGAAGCGTTCGTTTTGCGTAGAATTGCCATAAAGCGGCAGCATCAATCCAACAGGCATGCTATGGCTGTCGCATGTTATCACGGCACTGTTGTTTTCGAGCAATGCTTCAAGCAGTCCCTGGGTGATTGTTATGCGCTTGTTGTCGAGAATCACAATGCCTATATCCTCAATAGGCTTGGTCACTTCCGACTCCTGCTTCATACGCTCAGGAAGGTCTGGATTGCTTTCCACTTCAGGCAATTTTATAACCATTTGTCCCATGCGAAGCGATAGATAGGCAGGATTTCCGAAATAAAGTGTTTTCTTTATCATGGGCTTAGTCTTTTAAGTTGTAAAACAAAAAGCCGAATTGTTTATCGTTTTTTGATAAACTATTCGGCTGTTATTATTAACACAATGTTATTTCTCCTATACGGTTTATTGATATAGGTATGCAGATTTCTTTAATTGTTTCGCCGTTAAGTGTTCGTTCCAATTTGTTTAATGAAAAATATTCCACTTTGTCGTAAATAGGCTTGGCTGTTGAATATGGAATAAAAAAGCATCTATTTCCTGTACAACTAACCATTTTATATATCCGCTCCTTGTCTAAAGGCTCACAGAATCTTCCTGTTTCCCTCTCTTCTTCATTTGGTACATACACCAAATCGTTTGGCGACAGCACATATTTAGGCTTTGCTCCATTTTCATTTTCAGGTGCAGGCGATAACCCTCGTTTCTCTCTGTCGATGACGACATTCAGAGGTATGGAGTCGTAGGTTCTCGTGATAACGATATCTCCTGTCTTTTCGTCTATCTTTTCTTCTGCATAGATGGCGAAGAACAGGTTTGTTCCCTTGGCAGCCTCTACGTATTTCTTTTTCTTGTTGCCTTGTTGGCCAACAGCATACTTGTCCGCTTTCTCATATATGCGCACCTTGAGAATAGGTTGATGGGATTTACCATCATTTAGCACAATTATGTTGCGGTTCATCTCGTCGATGCCATCTGGTGAAAAGGCTGTTTCCGCCTTGTCGCCGTGTGCAGACAGATGGCTTAGCAGAATTTTCTGGATGGCAGTATCTGCCACTTGGGTCTTTATCTTCTTTTTGTCGAATGAAGTGTCCAATGGCTTTCTTGTGGCGAAGAAACGCTCATTGGTCTCCTTGGTGAAGTAATGGATTTTAATCTTCTTCGGGTTCACGTCGCTCCACTCATCCTTGTTGTCGCTGAAATATTGCTTTATCTTTTTCTCATTGTATTGCAATGCCATCAGTTCGACAATCTTTGATCTCAGTTCCTTGTCTGCAATGTCCTTTATGCGCTTCATGGCTTCCTTCAGCGAGACTTCCTTGATGCGTCTGATATTTATTTCGCCAAATACGGTTTCTTTATGCATAGACTTGCGGATTGCCCATGAGTCGCCCTTGGATTGAGGGGAGTATATCTTCTTGCCATCCTTGAAATGCTGGTAATAGTTGGTGGTCTTGTTGATGACACGCAGATTTTGCTTGAAGCTTACCACTATGTCTCTCAGGGTGCGTTCCACGTCTGCGGTAAATCCCTCCCAGGGCTTCTTGAATTCCTTTGCCACAGAAATCTGTTTGCGTATGCCGTCTTTTTCGATTTCTACGGACTCGTATCGGCGGAGTTTCTTTGAAAGCTGGATTCTGTTGGCATTGTTCTTCGACATCGCAGCCTCGTTGTTCAGCAGGTTCACATGGTCGCGTGTGGTGCATGCTATGACGATGGCGTCCATCGCATGATGGCGGTGGTCGATGCGCTTCTTGTTGAATCCCTTCTGCAGTTCAAGAGGCATATCGGGGACTTCGTGACCCTCTTTGTTTGAAGTGGTAAACTTGTCAGTTCCCGTTATTTCATTCAGTCTTCTGAAACGAGGCAGGATGATATGGTTCCACACGTCGTTTATGCCCCAGTCCTTTTTCAGCCTGTCTGTGATGCTGCCGTTGCAGCTGATTACGTTTTTAGAGGTAGCCTCTTCCTCTCCTTCCTCCCGCACGATGTTGGAGAGAAGAGAAATGATGAGCTTGCTTATATATCTGCTGTCGTTCAGCTGTCTGTTTATGAATTCATCAGGAATGTCGTCCATAAGAAGCTTGCGCATCTTCGCTTTGTTGTTCTTGTATTGAGATTCCACATGGCGCACGTATTCCTCGGGGGAGAGAATTTCCACGGTGCCCCCCATGCTGAGCGATACCTTTTCGCCCTTGTGCTGCTTGATGAATTCATATCCGAGCATGCGGTCCTTCAGCTTGTTCACCTCAGCTTCGCAGATGACTTTATTGGAGAAAGAGTCGTCAAAATAGCGCGACTGCGGTATCACGTGCTCTATCTCGTATGCTGGAGTGAAGAGCTTTGCAAGTGGAATCATCTGTCCGGTATATGGTGAGCGGTAGTTCTGCTCAAGCCATAGGATATAGCGCTTTACTTCAGACGCCGTAGGCTGCTTCTTGACATCTACTTGAGACAGCCGGTTCATGATGTCGGAAATCTCGTCGTCTATTTCGCTGCCGGCATTGCTGATTGCGCCATCCTCGTATATCCTCAAGAGTTCCTGCTGACTTGGCGAATAAGAACGCACGTTCTCTATTCCAAATTCTGGATTCATGAATTCGGTGAGAAGAAGTTTGGCACGCATGTTTGCATTTTCGTTCTCGAGCATACGGCGGTTCATTTTGCTACGCTTGTCGGCAGGATTCTTCATTTCGCGTCCCAACTCCACATGGATTTCGCTTATCTCGCCATATCTTTTCCATATATCACGTACTGTTCGCAGGGTTTCAGTGACAACCTGCTCCACTATAGGGTTGCGGAGAGAGTGCTGCTTGAAGTCGCTTAGGTATTTGTCGATGTCTTCAGGAGAAGACCATCTGCCAGAGTCTGCCCTTTCGCTGTGGCGGTCGTAAACGATATAGCACGCAAGCCAAAGTGGAAGTCCTTGGAATTGAGATGCAGAAGTGAGAGACATTGCCTTTTCTCTTACGCGGTTTCGTATGTTCTCGTCATATTCTCCGTCAATTATTTTGCTGATACGTGCCTTGGTAGCCGGGGCAATGTTGTCATAGTTCCAGTATTTGCCCAACCGCATCAGTGGCAGCAGCTTCTTCAAAGCCTTGGCTGAGTATGCTCCATATTCTTTCTTGTATGGCTCTATGTCGGCAAGGGCTTCTGTAAAAGCGTCGTCAAGTCCGTTTTTCGCAGCGAAACGGGCAAGTGCTTTTCTTAATTCGCCTTTGTCTTCAACAGAATAAAGAATGTGCCATAATGATTCTTCATTGCCGTTGCTTGACAGAAAATCGGCAGAAATCCCAGCCCTGTTCAGTTTAGCCAGTATCTTTCCTCTTGTCACATTGCAGGGATAACTTTTGTCTTCTACATAGTTCCATCTGTATGGATATACGCTGTCTTTGCCCTTGGGCTTCTTCATGTTGAAGAATTCTTTGAGCAATACGTCCTGCTTTATTTCCGTTTTGTCGTTGAGATAATCAAAAAGTGCTTCTCGCCTGTCATCTGTAGGCAGAAACTCATCTGTGACATCAACGTCAAGTTTCACTTTGTCGCCGACCTGCTTCTGGCGTTGGTAGATACGGAGGTTTGAGATGAACTGCCATAGTCTGAATTCCTGATATAGCGGATGCGATTTTGCTATGCACTTCACAGGTGCTTTGTGTTCCTCGCCATCTTTTGTGTATGCCAGACTCTCGTATGGACAATTGTCTACCAAGGATTTCTTGCTTTTCAGAGGTCTTTGATAGAATATGATGTTGTCTACGAAGAGATAGGTGAAATCATTTCTTGTGGATATGGAGTTGCGATAGGCTCCGTTGCTCTGATATAACTCATTTATGCATTTTTCGTATAGCGCAGAGTCGGAAAGTTGCGGGATGAAGCGCTTTTGTGACTCCAATATCTTTTGCAGTTCGTTTTTGTAGTATTTGCGTTCTACTACTCTCACGAGTTTTCCCTTGATTTTCTGTTTCGGATTGTGAAGCAGCGCATTATAGATGTATTCTCCGACAGTCATGCCGGATTCGTCGATATCCTTCTCCGCTTTCTTCTTCTGTAGATTCCAGTCGTTTTCGTTTGGCATTCTGAAAGACATCTTGACGTTTCCCTCCTTGTCTTTCTTCGGATTTCCGTCTTTGTCGAATTGGGTGGTGACGATGAATTCTTTTGTCTTGCCAATCCAGTCTGGCTTTATTTCAGCAGAGCGATGATATACCATGCCGTTTTCAAGCACGATGTCAAACCATGTGCTTTTGCCTTTCTTCTCACCTGTGTCTATTACGTCAACGACCTTCTGCGCAAGATATTCCTCACATTTGCTGTTGTCGGCTTCACCTTCTTCTTCGCCGCGAAGCTGATAATAGCCTCGTTTCTGATTGAAACTGAGTATTAGCCATGCCAGTTCGAATGGTGTGACTGCTTCTCTCATGGCTTTCTTCCTGAGATAATACAAAGTCCAGTCGTATGGCACTTTCATTCCTCTTTTTAGAAGTTCCGGTTGGACAGAACGGAACTCTTCTATCATTTCATTGAATGAATCAGCAAAGAGAAAGTGCATTTTCCCTTCGTCATCTTTCCTCCATGCTATCTTGGACTCCTCGTCTGCATCTTTGAACTTTCCATATCTTGTGAGTGCGTTTGAGAAGTGCTGTGGTAGAAATCCCATAATGTCGAGTACCCTGAACAGTCGCTCACGGCGCAGCAGACAGCGTTCGCGTAGTCGGCGTACGCCTCTGTATTGTGTACGGTCTTTAGTTTGTGATATGGTGTTTCCCTTTGCAAAATCACCAAGTACAGCTGCGTCCATAGGGATGATTCTGCTTCCAGCTCCGAGAATAAGTTTCTGGCATTCATTGTTATCATTATGTTTTTCTTGGATTACAGACCATCCGATACTGTTGGTTCCAAGATCCAGTCCTAAGATGTTCTTCATATATAAATATGTTTGATGTCATTGATAATGTGTCTTTACGCATACAAATGTATGATTTATTATGCAGAATGCCAATTTTTATCAGGAATATTTTGGCTTTTCGTTTCTTATATCTATATTTGCATCATTATTTCGAGCAAATCACAATAAGGATTATTCCGTTGTGAAAACATTAGGTTGGCCCATCGTCCTTCAACGGTGGGCATTTTTAACCCAAATCGGTCGTTAGGGCTTGCTTGTATTTTGGAATTTTAGAAGGATGGATTTTGTTTGTCTTTTAATGAGTAATAGCGAGCTATTGCGAATTAAAAACAGGCAAAAGACGTCTTATAAAAGACAAAAGACTGCAAGCAGTAAATATAAAAATACAATAAACGGCCTAATGACCGTTTGGGGTTTAATGTGATTACCGAAGACTGGAATATTGTTTTGGAGGTGTTTTCCACAGGAAGTGAACTTGAAGGCTATTAAGATTTATAGCAACAAATTTATCTATTGCCAATCGAAAATTATGTATAAAACAAGCCCCATACTTTTGCCTTGATAACAAAAGTATGGGGCTTGTCCTTATCTTAACCCAAATCTGTCATTTGGGTTTAAGTGGTATTACTTGACCTCTATATTCCTCATCACCTTGGCCTCCTGCTCTGGAGTAGTCTTTGGAATGGTGATTGTGAGGATGCCGTTGGCAACGCCGGCACTGATCTTGTCGCGGTCTACATCATCCGGCAGAGTGTAGCTCTGCTCGTAGTTGCCATAGGCAAACTCGCGGCGCAGGTAGTGTGTGTGGCGAGACCTGTGGCTGTCCCTGTTCTCCTCCTTGTGTTCCATCTTGTTCTCGATGGCAACATGGAGAAGTCCCTCGTTGGTGACGTTAATGCGCACCCATTCCTTTTCCAGTCCAGGAACTGCCATTTCCATAATATAATCTTCGGCAGTCTCCTTCACGTTGAGTGCCGGAGCCGTAGTGTTGCGTTGCGGCGTCAGCTCGGTGTCGGAAAGTGAGTCATCAAAGAAATTGTCTAACCAATTAGAATAGTTGTTTCTGCGAACCATCAACATAGTGAATACCTCCAAATTTTATTTTTCTCGTCCTCCCTTCACCATGCGGATCCGTCGGGACTTCTGATTGTTGTTTTATGTTTTTTTCTTGCCTCAAGCTTCAAGGCTTTCGGCTTTCATTAAGGCATATCGCAACATGTGTGCCAATGGCTTTGCAAGGGTTGGTGACTGACAATTTGTATGTTTCCAGACCCGTAAATATGAAAAAATGTCAGAATGGTGTCATTGTAGAGCAAGGGCTTCTCTATTTTATACATATTTAATATGTCTTTTTGTTTCGTATTATTCTGTTTTTATATACTTTTGCATCTATAGAACCATATATTAAAATAAACAGGGACTATGGAGAAAGAAAAGATTTCAGGAAAACTTCCTTCTGAATGTACTACGATTATCGTGGGGGAGGAACAGAGTGTGGACGGTGCGAGATATCTGTGCCGCTCAAGTGATTTCGACGCTTTGATGGCTATCAACGTGGAGGTGCACAGGGATACCGACGACGGACCGGAGGAGTTCGTGGCGCAGGACAGTAAGTTCCGTTGTCCGTTGCCGAAGAAAGCACTCGGCTATACCGGTCTGCCGGACTATACATATCCGGGAGAGTGGGGTAGCGCCGGATATAACACGGCTGGAGTGGGAATGAGTTCCACGGAGACTATCTTCAGCAGCGAGAAGGCTCTTGAGGCTGACCCGTATGTGGAGGACGGACTGGCGGAGAACTGTACCTACAACATCGTTTTACCTTATGTGCATACAGCCCGCGAGGGCGTGGAGAGACTGGGAGCGCTGATTGAGGAATACGGGTCGGCGGAAGGTTTCGGCATCGGTTTTATCGATGCAAAGGAGACCTGGTATCTGGAGAATGCCGGCGGACACAGATGGCTGGCGTGCAGGATGCCAAAGGACAAGTATTTCGTGACCGGAAACCAGAGCCGCTACCGCAAGTATGACCCGGAAGACAAGGAGAATTTCCTGGCATCGGCAGATCTGATAGAGTTTGCAGAGAAGAACGGGCTGTACAACCCTGCCGACGGTGATTTTGATTTTCACGAGGCTTATTCGAGAGACGAGAAACTCGATACTACATACAACTATCCGCGCGTGTGGGGACTGCAACGGATGTTCTCGCCGGCTATAAAGAATGATGTGGTGAAAAACACTTTCCCCGTGTTTGCCGAGGCTGAAAGGAAAATATCCCTTGCAGACCTGCGCAAGGCTTTCCGCTTCCACTACGACAATACCGACCACGACCCTTACCTCCATTCCAACGGCAAGGAGCCATACCGCCCGGTAAGTATCTTCCGTACTACGCAGACGCATATCATGCAGGTGCGTCCGGAGCTGCCGACGGCTATTGGCGAAGTGACATACGTGGCGTTTGGTATGGCAGACCTGAGCGTGTTCATCCCCTTCTATCAGGGAGCTACGGAGGTGGACGAGAGGTATACATATCGTGCCAATAGCGAAAGCGACGACTATTCCGCCTATTGGACCTTCCGCAAGATTGCCGCCCTGGGTATGACAGACTACAACTATTTTGCCCCGATAATAAAGAAGGCATATCTTGAACTTGAGACTGAGTTTGACGAGACGCAGCGGAAGATAGAGAAGGAATATCTCGCCACATGCAAGGAAGCTCCCGATAATGCCGTTGAGGCTCTCACGGCTGCCGGCATCGCCATGCAGAAGCGCGCATACGACTTCAGCAAGCAGCTGCTCAACACTCTATTCACCCATCTTACGAAGAAGGTGCAGGAGGAATACTTGTTTCATGGAGCGTAAAGGTTGAATTGATATTTGTGATAAACCCAAAACGGTCATTAGGACGTTTTACTTTATTTTTTTATGACTGCTTGCAGTCTTTTGCTTTTTATAAGGTGTCTTTTGTCCGTTTTTAATTCGCAATAGCTCGCTATTACTCATTAAAAGCCAAACAAAATCCACTCTTCTAAATAATCAAAATCCAAGCAAGCCCTAATGGCCGATTTGGGATAAAAGGGAGTGCCCATGGGCACTCCCTTTGTCTTCCCGATCATACGTGAACTTTTTCTGGTGGGAAGGTTTGCCCAAACAAAACCATAAACAATGACAAGGATAACCGGCATTTCATGGATAAAGCATAGACTTGTTATTCGTGAAACATGGACTTGTTATTCATAAAACATAGACTTGCTATTCGTAAAGCACAAATTTGAAATCTCTAAAGTACAGACTTGTAATTCGTAAAATATTGACCTCGGATTTCCCCCCACGCCGTGGGGAACAGAACCCCCTAATGTGGGGATGTCTTCCCCCTGGCGTGGGGGGAAATACGGTATGCCGAAAGGCATGATACTTCTATGATACATCAATGATACTTTTCTGTAAAATTTCCAGAAAAGTATCATTGGGCTAAGTCGTTAGTCTATAGTATTTTAGGGGCTTGGCGGTGGCCAAGAATGATACTATGATACTTTTTTTGAGGAAAATGTTTTATGCGTGTGTGTTGTCGGTTACAGATCCTCATAGCGAGGGATGTCGCTAAGGAAGGAGTAGGAACGGTTGGTATAGTCGATTTTGCAGCAGTAGTGGCTGATGCCGTTGCTCACCACCAGGTAGTCGGCGTGGAGTAGAGTGTTGTAGGCGAAGATCTGGTTGAAGGTCTTCTGAGAGATGGCTATCGACGGCGCTTTGTATTCTATTATCATACGCGGCTTCAGATCCCTGGAATACAACACACTGTCGCAGCGCAGCTTCTTGCCGCCGATGGTCAGTTCCACCTCGTTGGCAAGGAGGGCAGTGGGGTAGCCCTTGTGGTCGGCAAGGAAATGGATGAAATGCTGGCGCACCCATTCTTCGGGAGTCAGCGCTATGAATTTCCTGCGCAATACATCGAGGATATACTGTCTGCCATCTTGCTGGCGCGTTTTTATTTCGTAAGGAGGTAGGTTTAATCGGTTCATTTTATTAATTTTGCAATCAGAATGCGTCTTGCTGATATTGTCGCCATGACACGACAGGACGGTTGGCCCATGACGGGAGACTTCATCCTTGTGAGACGATGACCCACAAAGGCGGCGGCTCGTGTCTATGGCATTGCAAAAGTAATGATATTTCGTGAATCTCAATATATGAGATGTCGGAAAAGAGCAGTGATTGACCATGCTTCAAAATTCCGTGTTTACGGGAATGGTATTGGCGACGAACAGTTTGATGGCATTCTTGAGAGGGTAAGGATGTTTTGTTGTTAACATTATTATACAAATAGAAAAAATGTTGTAGCGAAACTGATAATGTATAAAATAGTTAAAAATATAGTATGGCTGAGAAAACAGCGACAATGACTTTTGAGAGCGTGATGTCGGATCTGAAGGCCGGCAACTACGCACCGTCGTATCTGCTGATGGGGGAGGAGGCTTACTACATCGACCAGATTGCAGACTTCATTGCGGAGCATGCGATAAAGCCCGAAGAGAGAGATTTCAACCAGCAGATAGTGTTCGGAGCCGATGTGACGGGAGCCCAGGTGGCAGACATGGCGAGGAGCTATCCCGTGATGGCAGAGCGGCAGGTGATAATAGTGAAGGAGGCGCAGAACATAAAAAACTGGGACCAGCTGGAGCGTTATCTGGAAAAACCGGCAAAGACGACTGTGCTCGTGGTGTGTTATAAAAACGGTACTATCGACGGACGGAAGAAGATCCTGACGAGATTCAAGAATGCGGGAGTGGTGTTTGAGAGCAAGAAAAAGCGAGACTACGAGCTGCCGCCATTCATTGAGGCATATCTGAAAAAGCGCACAAAGGTGACGATAGAGAACAAGGCGGCGCAGATGCTTGCCGACCATATCGGGGCAGATCTCAGCAGGTTGACGGGAGAGATTGACAAACTGCTGCTCTCGCTGGAAGAGGGAGACACGCGCATCACGCCGCAGATGGTGGAGAAGAGGATCGGCATCAGCAAAGACTTCAATGCCTTTGAACTGAGAAGCGCCATCGCAGCGAAGGATGTGGTGAAGGCGAACCTGATATTGAAATATTTTGACAGCAATCCGAAAACAGGCGGGGCGTTCGCTCTGATACCGGTGATATTCTCGTATTTCCAGAATCTCATGCTTGCCTACTACGCTCCCAACAGACAGAATGATGCCGAGGTGGCGAGATGGCTCGACCTGCGCGGACCATGGGCCGCCAAGGAGTATATGCTGGGAATGAGAAACTACAGTGGTGGGAAAGTGATGCAGATAATAGACAAAATCCGTGAGGCTGACACCAAGTGCAAGGGGCTCGACAATCCGAATACTCCCACCGGCGAGCTGCTGCAGGAGTTGATTTTCTTTATCATGCATTGACCAGGGAACAAAGAATTTTCTGCCAGAAATGGTTACACCTTATATATATATATGTCCCCTCATCACCGTTTTTCGGGTGGTGAGGGGATGCTGTTTTATGATATTGCACCCCGAAATGATGCGTTTTTTTACATTTTCGGTGCATATTTTGTAAAAAGAAATGATTTTCACGAACATAAATTTTATCCTTATTTCCGCTTGAAATCAGGGCTTTGCGTGATTTTTCCTATCCTGAGAATAGCATGATTTTGACATTACTTTCCCCTCGTTCGGAATCCTTTTGTTTCTGAAAAAAACGACTCTGAAAATGACTTCAAATTCAGCGTTAACAATTGTTTTGATATATCTTTGTGAAATTCAAAGGTTTAAATTTTAAAACATTGAAGTTTAATTTAGTAAATGTGATTTATATATTTGAAAACTTGAATACATTTTATTAAATCAAATTCAAATATCAATATTTGAATATTTAAATATTAAAATTCACACGAATTATTATGCAGAATAAAATAAGCCTTATAAATCACTGAAAACCAATGAGTTTTATACTTTTAAAGTAGCTGACAGGGTGAATTATACAAAATATCTTACAAAATTAATGTATATTCCCTATTTACGACCCTAAACATATATAAATAACCAAATCACAGCCAGTTAATTCCGAAAATCCCGTAAACAAAGGCTTTCCGGACGTTTAGCCCCCTAAAATTCACATTTACAAATTCAAAACCTAAAAACCTGAGTTTAAAGATTTAATTTTACGAATTTACATTTAGAAATCTAATATTTAGAAAATAAAATATATTCTACATTTGTTGTGTATTCCATTTTTTTGATTTACCTTTGTAAAGTCAAACAAAATCAGGGCTACAACCCCTATTTTTACTATAAGATAAGAAAATGAAGGACAGAATTAGACAGCTGATGGAAGCGCAGCACATGACTCAACAGACGTTTGCAAACTTCCTCGGAATATCTCCTGCCACACTGAGTGGAATTTTTCAGGGACGTACAAAACCGACTCTGAACACCGTGGACTCCATAAAGTCGAAATTTCCGAACATCAGTCTCGACTGGCTCATGTTTGGAAAAGGAATGATGTTCGTTGACGAAGCGTCGGCGGATGACTCCTCCTCTACCCCACAGGAGAGTGGTATGGCCGGTGAGCAGATGCTCGACTTCGGTGATGCTGACGGAAATGCGGGGCCAACATCGCAGCAGAGCGCCCCGATGGGCAACGCTTTCGCTACTAACGTGAGGCAGCAGGCAAAGTCGCCCGTACACACGGACATCGTATATAAGGAGAAGGAGCGCCGGAGGATAACTGAAATAAGAGTGTTTTACGATGACCAGACGTGGGAAAGTTTCGTGCCGAAGAAGTGATTATCTCGCTCTTCTGAATAATCAGAACCCAATCACGTACTGATTATCGGTTGGGGATAATGGGCTTTTTGGCGGCTTTGCAGATAATAATGTGAGCTTATCGGTAGATATTAGGGATTTTTTGCCTAATTTTGCCGAAACTTATAAATGGAACTGATGAAAAAATACGTTTTAGACCTGATTGTTTCTTCGGTGGACCATATCAACGACAAATACGTCTTGATAAAGTTGACCCATGCGGAGAAGCTGCCCGAAATGGCACCAGGACAGTTCGTGGAGATACGCATCGACGGATCTGCAACGACATTCCTGAGACGCCCGATATCTATAAACTTCGTTGATTATCAAGCAAATGAGCTGTGGTTACTGGTGGCTGCCATCGGCGACGGCACACGTGCCTTGGCACAGCTGAAGGCTGGTGACAAGCTGAACTGCATGTTACCTCTGGGAAACACGTTCACCATCCCTGAGAACAAGGATGCCAAGGTGTTGCTCGTCGGCGGTGGCGTGGGCGTTGCACCGCTTCTCTATTTCGGTAAAGTGCTGAAAGACAATGGTATGACACCGGTGTTCCTGCTCGGAGCACGGTCGGCAAAAGACCTGCTGCTCCTTGATGAATACAGGAAATACGGTGAGGTGTGCATCACTACCGAAGACGGATCGGAGGGAGAGAAGGGCTTCGTGACAAACCATTCCGTGCTGCAGCGAGTGAGGTTTGACCAGATTTCCACCTGCGGACCGAAACCGATGATGGTGGCAGTGGCGAAATATGCACATTCTGAGGGTATATGCTGTGAGGCGTCGCTCGAAAACAAGATGGCATGTGGCGTGGGAGCCTGTCTGTGTTGCGTGGAAGGCACGAAGAGCGGCAACCTGTGTGTTTGTAAGGATGGTCCAGTGTTTAACGTAAATGATTTGTCATGGCAGATTTAAGGGTAAAAATAGGAAATCTGGAGCTGAAGAATCCAGTGATGACAGCTTCAGGCACATTCGGATACGGTCCGGAATATGCTGATTTCGTGGAACTTAGTGAGATAGGCGGCATTATCGTGAAGGGTACCACCCTGCATCCGAGACAAGGCAACGACTATCCGCGAATGGCAGAGACGGCATCGGGAATGCTCAACTGTGTGGGATTGCAGAACAAGGGCGTTGACTATTTCTGTGAGCACATATATCCGGAGATAAAGGATATCGACACCAATATGATAGTGAACGTAAGCGGTTCTTCGCCAGAGGATTATGCAGAATGTGCGGCAAGGATAGACGCTCTCGACAAGATTCCGGCGATAGAACTGAATATCTCCTGCCCTAACGTGAAAGACGGCGGAATGGCGTTTGGAGTGACCTGCGAGGGAGCTGCCAGTGTGGTGAGAGCCGTGCGCAAGAGTTATCATAAGACGCTGATAGTCAAGCTGTCGCCGAATGTCACCGACATTACGGAGATTGCACGTGCCGTTGAGGCAGATGGTGCCGACAGCGTGTCGCTCATCAACACTCTGATGGGAATGGCGATAGACATAGAGAAGCGCAAGCCGATGCTGAGCATCAATACCGGTGGACTGAGCGGACCGGCGGTGAAGCCTGTTGCTCTGCGCATGGTGTGGCAGGTGGCAAAGGCTGTCGGAATTCCCGTTGTGGGACTCGGCGGCATCTGCAATGCCAACGATGCCATTGAGTTTATGCTTGCCGGAGCTTCTGCAATAGAAATCGGTACGGCGAACTTCCTGGATCCTCAGGTGACGGTGAAGGTGAAGAACGGCATCAATGAATGGCTTGACAAGCATGGATGCAAATCGGTGACTGAAATCATCGGTCAGTTGGAGGCCTGATGATGGCACCGGATGCATTATTCGGTTTGATAAAAAATCTTAGTTGATATTTTCAGCCCATCCTTTTCGAGAGATCTGGATGGGTTTTTTATATCTTTTTTCTTATTTGGCGTTTGCATATTTAAACACTTATTGTATTATGAAAACAAATCGAAATTGTTTGTAAGTGTTAATTGGTTTTCTTTTATTGTTAACCAATGTTACTAAATTAGCAAGAACTTTTGTACGGAAAAATTGGGAAAAATAGAAACCTTAGGAATTTCGATGGATAATTTGAAATAAATGGAGGTGTTTCTTGTTGAAATAAATTGAAGTGTTTCTTGTCGCTTTTGTAGAAAAATATTACTTTTGTTGGAACTTAACCCCAAAGCGGCATTATACCGATTCGGGATGAATTTTACGCAAACCCATAAAAAATAATTCTATGAAGGATAAAATGCTTTTTTCTTTTGCCTTTCTGCTTGTATTGGCAATGTTCGTATCGTGTTCAAAAGATTTGGCTGATGGCGATGACGCCTTGGGTGGTGTGACACTCAGGATAAAGGCCCGTGGACAGAGCGGGGCTGCGTCGGAAATGACCGTGGCGACACCGATAAACCTGTATGTATTTGATACGGCAGGACAATGTGTGGCGTATAAATCGGTGGCTTCGGAAAAGGATGTGGCAAACTTCAAGCTTGCCGCCGGAGCGTATCGGGTGTATTCCGTGGCGGGAGCAGATGCGGCAAACTATTCGTTGCCGACAAAGGAGGAGGCTACTCCGCAGTCTGTGGTGGCGTTGAAAGAAGGAATGGCACATGGCGACATAATGGCGGCAAATAGTGTGGTGGTGCTGACGGACGGCGAGGAAACTGACGTCACGCTGACGATGAACCGCAAGGTGTTTATGCTCCGCAACGTGACGATAAGCGATGTGCCGGAGAATGTGGCTGCTATAACGGCGGATGTCAGTCCTCTGTATGAGGGAATCAACGTGGCTGGAGAGTATTGCGGAGAGAATGGCGCCTATAGCGTGGTGCTGGAGAAGGGAACTGATGGAAAATGGACGAAGCAGTGTGACGCGTTCCTGATGGAGAGCGTGGGGAATCCTGTAGTGACTTTCAATTTTACGACGACCGACGGCAAGGTGAAGACCTTCAGATATGTCAGCGACAAACCGCTGGCGGCAAACTACAAGGTGGATATGACCGTGAATTATCAGAGAGTGGCAGAACCGTCTCTGAAGTGCTTGATCAATGGTGTGTCGTGGGCTGGAGAACAGACCTGGACAATCGACGTGAAAGAGAATGAGATGGGCGACAATACGGGCGGCGATGTGAAAGTGGACGAGACGGCTCCAGGGCAGGGCGCGGTATATAAAGGTTGCTATGTGTTGAAGTCGGAGCAATCTGCGGTGTCTGGCAATATCACCATTGTGACCCTTTTGGCGCCGAAATCGAAAAGTTCACTCAAATTCAATGCAGATGATCAGGCGGATGTCAAGAAGGCCGTTGATGCCGGCATTGCAGAGCTTGCCGTAGAAGGAGTGAATGGATGGAGACTGCCGACAAAAGGGGAGATGGAGTATATAATGGACAACAGAACCGGTATTAATAATAATTTCAAGACATTGGGTTTGGAGCTGATATTTCGTAATACGAGTGGTATTTATTATTTCCTGAATACAGACAATAAGATAATGTGTATGAATGAGGTAAAGAGCTCGGTTTCTCCCAGTTCTGGTAAAGCAGGACGTAATCTACGTCCCGTTGCCACCGTCACTTTCTTGAAAAAATGACAGATTTATCTGAGTTCTTTTCTCGCTTTGGGTTGAAGAAGCATACGTTGTTTTTCGGCTGAAAGTGAGAAAAGAACGAAAAAATATGCAAAAGGAGTAGAAAAGAATCTGATAATCAAAGGAAAAATCAATTTTCTTGCAACTTTTCTCTATGAAATTTTGCAGTTTACAATAAAAGTACTACCTTTGCACTCCGAAAACGGTCGGTTCCGTAGCTCAGTTGGATTAGAGCAACGCCCTTCTAAGGCGTGGGTCTTGGGTTCGAATCCCAACGGAATCACTTTGTGACCCCATGCGGGTCACATCGGAACAAAACAACGTCAAAGAGGATTCTACTTCGGTAGTATCCTCTTTGTTGCTTATATACAGTTAGTTACGAGCGAGTAACTTGAAATTCAGACAGTTATTTAGAGGACGAGCGTAATGTCTAATTAACGCAGCGGATTTGAACCTGGTGCTTTGATGATGACATAACGGGACACAACGATACATAAATGTGTGACACTTTGTGTGACACTTTTCTGAAATGTGTGACACTTCTTAAAAATGTGATACACTTTCAGCCACTAAATAGCTGGAATTGGTAAAACTACCAATTAAAAATTGTTAAACTCCCATTATTCTCATCTTCTTCACTTATTTGTCCGCTGTACTAAAACCTGCTTTAACGATGAAGAAGGAATTGGTAGAGGTCGTCTTCGATCGTAGAAAAAACTCCGAGAAGAGGGGTTACGGATTTTTGGAAGTGCAAGTTTATCTTGGACGTGCCACTCGTAAATACATTATGATTGGCAAGTATTCACCCGACGACTGGCAAGCAGCAGCAGCTTCGCCCGAAACACAAGCTCTGGTAGCAAAGTGTAAGAAAATCATTGCTGCGATGGACGTTCTTGATGAAGAGCGAACCTACGACAATTTCATGTATCACTTCAATGGCGAAGACAAGAAGCCTAAGGTGGAAGTAAAGGAGGAGCAGCCAAAAGAGCCTGAGAAAAGTGGAAAGAGCTTTCTCGACTTTATGGAGGAAACTCTCGCCAATGAGGATTTGCGCGAAGGCACACGCAAACACAAGATTTGTGCCATTGAAACCGTGCGCACATTCGGTAAACTCAACACCTATGGCGACTTGACTCCGAAGAACATCATCGCCTTTGACAACTGGCTGCATGATGGCACCCGTACCGATGTGACGTGTTACGGCTACCACAAGAAAATCCACAAGTGGGTTCGCCAGCTTTATCAGATGGGCGAAATTCCACAGGATCCTTATCAAGTGGTGACGTTGAAGCGAGGCAAGTGCCGTGAACGTGAACCGCTCACCGAACTTGAACTGAAGCTCATGCGCAACTACAAGTTCGAGGGCAAACTTGCCAGGGTGCGTGACCTCTTCATCTTCGCTGCCCACACCGGTCTGTCTTTCTGCGACACACAGACCTTCGATTTCGAGAGCATGACGAAGAAGGAAGGCAAGATGTACTACATCGATGGTAGCCGTATCAAGACAGAAACGAAGTTCTTCACGCCTATCCTCTCTCCTGCCATGAAAGTGCTTGAGAAGTACGACTACCAACTGCCGAAGATAAGCAATCAGAAAGCCAACGACTACCTTCATGTGATACAGATGGAGCTGCACTTCAGGCAGAAGTTGACTTTCCACGTTGCCCGCCACTCCTTCGCTACAATGGCATTGGCTCACGACGTGCCTATAGAGAATGTGGCTCGTATGCTTGGGCACCAGGACATCAAGACCACACAGATTTATGCCAAGGTGCTGCGCACCACCATCGAGCGCCATGCCACAGCCCTGCAGCGTTCAATCAGCTAAGACACGATAGAATATTCCCTTTAGTAACTGCGACTTTCCCGACTCATGGAAGGTGGCAGTTATTTTTTCGCATATATACCTCTGTCCACGTATGTAGAACAATGCACGAGGATTAGGTATTGTGTCAGAGAGGAAAGAGAAATGGAACTTCTGCTTTCCATCAATCTTGTGCATTGACAAGCGCATAGAATTGGCTATGCCGTCTTTCAATCGCAAGGTGAATTGAGTTCTGTTATACCCAAACGAGTCAGTAACCTCCACCTTATCTATTATAGGATGTGGCTGATTACCGCCGAAAAGATAATGTCCACTCCAAAAGCCGACATATATAACATCAAAGCATGCAGATGACTTCTCGGTTTCTCCTTTGCCAATCACATAGCTTGCAGTGCCTTGTGCCAAGTCTCCTGCGTCATAGTCGACATCATCGTGATAGCGTACCGATGATAATTGCCCTTCATTGTTCGGTCTTTGTCCTATGTAGATGCCAGAAGATGCAGAGCCAGAAGAGCCTGTACCGTCTTCCGATATAGTCCATGTTTCTCTACTGCCCAACTCTCCGCAGTCGAGAAACATACAATTGCCATACTTGTCGTCAGTACCCTCTATCCATGCAGGAACGATTTTCAGTTCAATATCGTCAGCATCATTATCAACAAAATAATCTCCGAACTGATTTACAGGCATCAGACGGTTACAATACTTGTACCACTTCATGTCATTATGCTTACTGACAAATTCTGATTTGTAGCAGTACATTATAAAATAGGTATCAATCTCCTTGCAATAAAACAGTCTGTTTCCGTCACTTCCAACTGGATAGCCACGGCTGAAAGACTCGCTGTATCCATGTCCGCTATGCCCCGTAGACTTGTAATAACCGCTAATCTTCAACGTCATTGCCTTGTCAATCAATTCCCGAAATGTATCATAGACCAAAGCCTTTGACTTGTTGGCTCTTATAAACCAGTCGCACGAATAATATGACCACAGAAGCGCATCATTATCAGCGTATTTCAAGTTAGCCGAAGCGATGTACTTGCTTTCATCTTCTTGCGACACCTCTGTTGTGTAAGAGTCCAAGACCTTGTTTAAGATTACCTCTCCTGCCGATTTTGCCAGACTATTAGAGAAATGAAACTCGATGCGCTTAGCCTTATGGTTGATATCAAAATCTCCGAAAAGGAAGTTTTCAAGATGCTCAAAAAACTCGTTCAATGTCCAATGAGGCAATGCAATGGCAAAGTTCCACGCAGCCCATGCAGCCGGAAGCGTATTGCAAATCAAGAGATATTTATATTGCGATTGCTCCAGTTCTGCAAAGTTCGCCTCATACCCCAATTGCGAACAAATACGCTTCAAGATATACAATAAGTATGGCTGGAACGAAAGAGTACTTTTGATATTCTCGAAGCCAGTGATGAAATGGACAGATGTAGTAACAGCATTTTGCAGATTGCCGGAATAGTTGTTTACCCACGGCAACGGCACCCAGTTGTTCGTTGGATATGGTTTGAACGCTTCTGCTGCTATAAGATTATCGCGCTTGGTAGGATATCCCAAATCCATTTCATTGAGATAGATATCGTCAAACGTTTCGTTAAAGTTCTGCTCGCTGCGACCCTCCAGGAATTGCGTTTTTACTTCTACGTCCGATATTTCTGTTATTGTGATGGAGCCAGACTTCAGGAAAGCACCGTCACGGATGTCGCAGTCAAACACCACCTTTGACTTGACAACATCCGCTCTGTGGATGTGCCCGAAGATGGCTATATTTCGGGCGCATCCCTTTAGTGGAAACGTGATTGTCAAGGTGTAGCTGTCGCTACCCGTAAACAGACGGTTCTCGAAGATGAAGTCAAACGAAGTGTTCTTCTTCAAAAAAGCTTGTTTGCCATTGATTATTATTTCCATTTTTATTACTTTTGCAAAATGAAACATACACTAATTATAATATTCGCAAGTTTGACACTTTTTGTTGCAAGTCTTGTCTTTATTGACTATTGGAGTTTCGATTTTCCACACTTGCTCATATTTCTTATTGCAAGTAGTGTCGTACTGTATATTTTAAGTAGATATGTGAAAGGTAAGTCAGCAAGACGAACACTTGCCACTTTATCATACATATCGCTTGCCACATGGATTTTGCTCCTAATATTCTTATTTATTGCTATGTATGTAATGACAATTGGCGAGGCTCACCATTAACCAGAGGTTACTCACTTTCTCCTACTCTTTGGTGTCTTGTTACGGATTAGTGTGTCATACTCGTCCTGCGCTTGCTTGATGCCAGTGTCACCCGTGACCGTGTTCACCGTGACGAAAGGCTCGCTCAATCGCTTCTCCAACTGCTTCATCGTATCAGCATAACTCTGCATAGCCTTTGTGTTCTGCACGATTGCAGCCGTAGCCAGTCCGTCCGGCTGCTGCTGCACGATGATAGGCTGTTGCTGTTGTGGCGTGCTATATGCTACTGGCGCAATAGTCCGACTCACATCATCGGCTCGTAAGGATCCGATGGTGTTAGTCCGCTGCGCATAGTCCAGGGCGTTGATGATGGGACGTGCAACTGGGTTGGCAAGCATCTCCTGCGACGCCACCCATTCCCCGGCATGAACCACGCCCACCTCCTCATATTTACTGCCATTAGGTGTGAAGCCACCCTTTGCATAGCCCTGGCTTTCACTTGCTTGCTGTTGCTTTTTTATTGCAGCAATCTGAATTGCTCCTGCAGCCACCGCCATTGCAGCAGCCACTGGTGCCAGGATATAACCCACAAGCGGAATTGCCGCTGCCGAGCCATACGCCGAGATGGCGTTCTGTGCCGTCTGCGCCACCGCTTGAATGACCTGCATGGCAAACATCTTTTTGTTCGCCTCGTTCTTTTTCTTTGCCAGCTCCTTCTGCTTCTGCTCCTCGAGCTTCTTCACCTTGTAGTTGTTGCCCTCCGCTTGCTGAATCTCCTTGTCATACCGCTTCTCGATGGCAGCAGTCTGTATCTCCAGCTCCGCCTGAATGAGCGAAGTCATGCCCGAAAATATCGACGACATACCCGACGTTAGCGTGTCGAAAGAACCCTGCACCGCCTGTCCGAGGTCTGAGTTCAGCCACTCCGTGATGTCCTCCGTCATGTTTTCGAGGAAGTTCTTACTCGTGTCGTTATACTCCTGGCCGTACTTCTTCGCCAGTGCCACCTTTGCCTTTTGATACGCTTCCTCGATGCGCAACTTCTCTTTTGCATCGTCGCCAGCAGCTTTTATCTCTTGGGCATATACTTCATCCAAAGCGGAAGAGTCCTTATCATACTTATCCTTCTTCTCCGACTTGTTATCCCCGAAGTAGTCCTCTTTGATTTTGGCAAGCTCCTTCTGGTGCTTCTTCTCGTTGTCCTCTATGGTCTTCTGATTACGCTTTTGGTTTTCAACGAGCTTATTCTGATAATTCTTCTGCGCTTGCAGCTGTTCCTTAGAACCATCCGTGTAGACCTTTGTCAAACGGCGCAGATGCTCCAACTCCATGAGTTCAAGCGCGTCCTCAAAGGTCTTTTGGTCCACCTTACCATCAATGTACCGCTGCTTCTCCGTAGCAACCAGTTCTTTATAGTAGTCGTTCTCCTGCTTCGCCGATTGCGTGTTCTTGTCATCAGCGAGTTTCTTCTTCGCCTCATAGTACGCTGCTTCCGCTTCCAGCTTCTGTTCACTCGTAGCTTTGCCATTAGCCATAACCTTCTGATTGTACTCCATATCAATCTCCGTCATGCGGTTCGTGTACTCCTCGAAGTCCTTCTCACCTTTGGCATACGCAATGCGGTTGAGAGCTTGCTCTCTGGTTTTCCAGTCCTTTTGCGGTTTCAGCACATCCTCAGTCTTCGTCTTCTTGTCCGTCTTAGGAGGCGTGTATGGAGGGTTCTGCGTCTGCTGTTCCTGCTTCTGTTCTTTCTTCGCGTCATTGAGTGCCTCCTTCTTGATGTCTTCGCCATATATGCCTAAGATGTTCGCCTCACGCTGGTCGAGTTCCGCCAGGTCCTCCTTTGTCTTGGCAAGTGCACGTCTGTTCGAGGCACGCAACGAGTTGACACCCAATTGCACCACCTTTCCCTCCTGACCCGGCATAACCGTTTCCGTCCTTGCCTCCATCTCATCCATGGCAACGACACGCTCCTGCCTCTGCTTTTCCAGATTAAGGTCGACACGCTGCTTTCCGATATCACGCAACTTATCCTTGGCACCCTCAATCTCATACTTGCGAGTCAACGACTTCAAGTAATCATCAAGAGCCTTCTTGTTCTCCTTATACTTGCCTGTAGTATCATCCAACTGTCCGTTATACTCCGGAATGATACGGTTGAGCTCATCAATCGCCGTGTGTCTGTCCTTCAGCGACTGCGTTTCATCACGAGCCACCGCAATGAGCGCATCAATCTTGTTCTTCTCATCGATGATGCCCTCCTGCCCACGCTTGCGTATCTCCTGCAAGTCCTTTTCCGACTGCGAAACCTCCGTCATGCGCTTATACAATTTGTATAACACCGTACCGAGAAGAATGGCAGCTGCAATGATGGCACCATATCCCGAAGCCAAATATGCACTTTGTTTTTTGAGGTCCGACATCAGCCACGACTGACGCACCCAGTTGCCCTGCAATTTGGCAAGTCCCATCTGCAGAAGCAAGTGCGCAGCATGTAAGGTAGCCACCGTAGTTTTGTACGCAGCCGTTGCCGTCTTGCAGATAACAAGCCACGCATAATGCGCCTTGAAAGCAATGTTCGAAGCGTTCACCGCAATCTTATAGGCAATGAAAGCAGCAGTCAGCGAAGCCAAAGTAAAAGCGTTCTCCTTTATGAACGTGATAGAAGTAGACATAAACTTCTGCAACAAGGTGGTGGAAGATATGACATGCTTCATTATCGGCTGCAGCTGCTCACCGAGTGCTACCGCCATCTCCGTCACACCCTTGCGAGCCTTGTCAAGTCCTGCTTGCACCGTCGTGTTCTGCACATTGAACTCATTCGTGACAGATGTACCCTCCGCAAACGCCTTAGTAGCTTCCTCCTGCTCCCAACGCACCATATCGAGGTTGCCAGCAAGAGCCGAAATCACCTGCGCAGCACGAGCACCATTCTCGCCCATGTCCTTGAAGACTGGTGCCAGTACGTCGATGTTGCCGAGTTCGTGAAGACGATCCAGCAACATAAGAAGACCCTCGTTTGTACTCTTCTTCAGCGTTTCGTTGAACTCCTTAGCATTAAGACCCGTAGCCTTGATTATCTTGTCGTTCTCCTTGAACATATCCATAATCACCTTCGACACCGCCGTTGCCGACATCTCCACCGCCTGTCCCTGGCTATCGAGAACCGCAGCGAAGCCCATGATTTCCGGAATAGTCATCTTTGCCTGGGCACCAACGCCCGCCATGCGCTGTGTGAAGTTGGCGAGATAAGGAGCCGAAGCCGTGCAGTTCTGTGACAACTCATTAATCACAGACCCCACGGCAAGCAGAGCCTTCTCCGTGCCGAGGCGTTCCTCGTCACCGAAGATATTAGTAAGTTTACTCAATGTAAGCGTAGCACCATCACCGAGGTCGTCCAAAGCCACATTTATTTGGTCGGCAGCTTTCACAAATCCCAAGACATCCTCCTGCGAGGTTTTGCCCAATCGTCCTGCTTCCTGCGCCAACTTATTCAGCTCCTCACGCCCCGTTCTGGTGTCAATCTTCTGGAAGTCCTCATTCAGCTGCTCCACCTCCGAAGCGTTCATTCCCGTAAATTTTCGGACATTCGCCATCTCCTGGTCCATATCCGCAAAAGCGTTCACCGCCGAGCGTCCTGCCATGATGATACCCGTGATGGCAGCAGCGATGCCGGCAAGAGCCGTCTGCCAGTCGTTCAACTTTCGGTTCATCCGTTCCCACAGACTCTCATTCTCTCGCAACTGCGAGTTCACTTTGGCAATCTCCGCCTTTACACGCTTAATCGCCTCACATTGTCTGTTCCACTCTTCGCTTCCGCGTTCAAGCCCATTAAGGTTACGTTTCAGCTGTGACAATGTGCGGTTCAGTTCCTTTGGAGAAGTTTCATCGAGTCGTTGCAGAACATGCTCGACCCCTTTTGCAGCATTTTCAATCTGCGAGATTTGGCGATTGGTTTCCTTCAGTTCACGCTTTAGCTTCGTGAGTTGCTGCTTGTTTCCTGCTGCTGCCGCTTTCTCAATGGCTTTTTCGAGGTTTGCAGCCTGAGATTTCAGTTTCAGGAGCATATCTTCCGCCTGTTTTCCGTTTACAGTGAGCGTAACGGTCGCATTGGTGTTTATATTCGACATACGTCTTTCAATTTTAATGGTTTAATGATACGCAAAAATAGCACCGCCCAAACACCACTCAAAAGACGTAAAATAAGGCAGTTTCGCCCGATTTAGGCACGCTGGCGCCGACAAAGACCGACGAAATTTAAGCGATAGAAAAACGAAAGGCTTGTGTATCAAGCCGTTAAGGGATTGTTAAGGGATTTTCCCTTAACCCGTCTTGATAAAGACCCCCCGACCGCCCTGTCCTTGCTGACGGCTACGACCGCCCGACCTTTGCGGAATATGTAAACAAATGTTAATATTTAGTTTCTCACACACGCAAAACCGCCTTAGTTGCGCCAAAAGGCGAAAAAGCAGAAAGTGACGAAAAAGGCTTGCAAGTTTTGTTGATAACGAAAGCGAGCCGAGGTTTCACGCTGATGCACAACCGCTCCAAGTTCCACGAAAAACGAGGGTTTCGACTTGAACAAATAAGGCAGAAACAAGCAAAAGGTTTCGGAAGAACACCGAGTTTTCGGCACGATATAGGGTTTCGACTTGAGCAAATAAGGCTGAAACAATCAAAAGGTTTCGGCAAAACCCCGAGTTTCGGCACGATATAGGGTTTCGGATGCGTCAAATGCTCTATTTTCGGCACTTTAAGCCTCCAAGCCGAGCAAACCGAGGGTCTTGCCGTACCACGAAAGGCTATTGGGTATCGGATGGGCATCAATGGCTTGCGGATATTGCAAAATAAGCGAGGAAAAGCGAAGGTTTCGGCTTCATACTGCACTCTTTCGTGCTACTGAACCACCGCCTACACCCAAGCGAGCCACCACGCCACGCCCGACCCATCGTGCGGTAATGCGGCAGTGGTGAGGGATAAAAAGGTAATGCGCCTGTCGGTCTTGCCCGACATTAGGCGCACTACCTTTTCTATCCCATACCTCTGCCATACCTATTTGAATAAGCGAGAGTGCTGTCAGACTTATAGCAATCTTGATTGCCATTAGTCAGACAGCTTTCTCGCATTGACAGACAATAGAAAGCATAGCTTTACCAAACCATGAAGGCATCGCCTTATAGGAAACAGAAGGCACTGCCTTACCCGAAGCGAATGGATATGAAGTGGAATGAAATGAAGTGGTAATGTAGGACTTCTCCATGGCTCGCAGAGTCATAGAGAAACTCCGGAATGATAACGTAATGGAATGTAGCGCAATATCCTTTCGCAACAGTGGACGAAAGGATGTGGCACATAACGGACGGACACGGGAGTGGAGAGCCACTGCCTTTCGGCTGAAGAAGAGAAGATTGAGCGAAGCGAAATGATAGACAATAGAGCGCAGCTGCACGGACTTATGCGCAACGCAATGGAGCGTGTGTCCGTACCTATTAAGAAAAGTGAAGGGTGTGCAACACTTTTCACCTTTGATGATGATAGATAGACATCTTTGATGTACAAAAAAACAGAATGACATCGCAGATGTGGAGAAGAATGACGGAATGAAATGACTTGGAAGACGGATGACGCTTGAGTGTTGATGATTGACGAGGAGGTCAGACAAGCTCGCTGCAAGCGTTGCTTGGCTGGGTGATGCGTCAATCATGTGCGTAGGTGGTGCATTGTTCGGTGGCGAGGACTGGCGCAGCCGTGAAATTGTGGGGCGTGTAATGAAGTGGAGGGGCTTTGGGCTGCCGTGGAGAAATGTGTATGTTGCTTACCCCGTACCGTGACTCGTGTGCTTGCACTTTTCTCGAATGTATGGAGGACTATTCGACTTCAGGCGATTTGTCCTCCTCACATCCGAGAAAAAGAGACATGGTGCGGATCCGGGAAGTGGCATACTTATTTTGCAACAGAAGCCCAAAGCGACGGAACGCAATGGAACACCCCACAATTTCACTTAGCCATGCAATGGCTTGTCCTCGCCACCGAACAATGCACCGCCGGAGCTGTCTGGTGATGAATTCGGGAGCCTGTGACCGAAATGTCGTTGTCTGCCGGCGAGATAGCGACGGATAAAGAAAATGACGGCTACTGCCGTTATCAATATCAGAACGGCAATAGCGAACTTTGCCGTGAAGGGAACTGAAGACCTTGACTTGATAATTTCCTGCGACTTGTCGGATGAAGACTGCTTCGCTATTGCGATGCTGTCTTCTACCTGCTGTGCAGCTGCGGACTCCTCCTTTTCCTCTCGGGAAAGGTGAAGTCCGTAGAGTTTGAGAGAAGACGGCTTGCCGTGACTTATAGCTGAAGGCTTGCCGTGATAAGATGGAGGCTTTGCCTTGTCATTGGACAGGGGCTTGCCCGATGGATAGCTGAAGTCGGAACATTGAGGGGTTGCCGACGTGTCGACACCCCCGAATGTGAAGACGCAGCTATCGAATGAAAGGGCGGTGAGGCGCTGTAGAGAACTGAATGAAAGATTCTGAGCGGATCGCCATTGAGCTTGCGAAACGGCGTTTCGCTCACTTTCATTGGATGATGATGCTGTCTTTGTGCTCTTGCACGACAGTACAAATGCACAAAGAATAAGGATTAGGATATGTTTCATATCGTAGGGTTTAGATGTTTGTATACTCTGCCGTGGCATCGAATGATGGGCACGCTTTGGCAGCGAAGTCGCGATGTCCTCGTATTTTGGCATTGGGGAACTGCACCCGGAGCTTGCAAAGAAGTGCCACCAATGCGGACTTCTGCTCCTCCGTGCGAGAGTCCTTAGGGTGTTTGCCGTCGGCGGTCAAACCACCGATATAGCAGATTCCTATGGAATGGGCGTTGTGCCCTTGGCAGTGCGCTCCCACTTGTGCGAGCGGTCTGCCATGATGCACAGAGCCGTCGCGATAGATGACGAAGTGATATCCGATGGATGCAAAGCCTCGCTGCCGGTGCCAGCGGTCGATGTCTGCCGTGGTGAAGTCCTTGCCTTCAGGCGTGGCAGAGCAATGGATTATAAGAAAATTTATGCTGCGCATGAATTTTGAATTTTGAGTTTTGAACTTTGAGTTTTGAGTTGTCGGCTGCGCCGATTTTGAATTGTTCAATTTTGAGTTAGAATTTTACTCTTTGGGTTTTGGCTTCTTTCGCTCCTTATCTTTCAGTTTGTCGTCGAGGTACGAGCGTAGTTCTGCATACTTAGTCTGTATGTAGATAGTGACACCGAAGATAGACCCGGCGTAGATTAGACACTCTGCGAATACACCCAGGACAGACTCGTGAATCTGTCCGGTGGGCGGTACGATGAATCCTGCGACAGCGAGTAGGAATCCACCGATGAGCATAGCTATGGCAGATACAATCTGCACGTTTTCCTTAGTTTCTTTAGTCATAATGAATTGTCTTTTGAGAGTTAATATGATGTGGTTATCTTTGCGATTGAGTTGTGGTCGATTGGACCATTGCTCTTTGGCAGCGTGGTGTCGCGAACACCATTTTGCATCCGAGCTGTGGTGGCCTCCTTGCGGAGAAACCATGGCTCTTTTCGTTTACATACTGAAAATGAAGGTGAGTTCGTAATTGTTGCTACTATCTAATGTATCAGCCCTTGCGATAACCTTGAACTCAGCGATGTTAGTTCGGAGTTCGCTGAACTGGAACGGACCGTAATCTTTAGACTTCTTGTAAAATCCGATGGCGAAGCGGAAATGGCGGTTGATGCCGAGAATGTTAAATGAGCGTTTGCCAAAGTAAATGCGCACTTCCGAAAGCCTTTGCGTATTGGGGTCGATGACGGCACGGCAGTTGCCGAACAACACACCAGGTTCAGTAAAATACTTTCCTCGGTTCGGGTCGCCCTCCTTATCCAGACGGAAAGAAATCTCGTCGCCATTATTCACACTAATCTTTCGGTCGTCATAAAAGCGGTTCCAGCCACGTCGCCGTGGAAGATACTCACGCACACCGTTTTCATCCTCCTGCTTGCGACTTGTGCGTACCGAGTGTCGGAAAATGACCGGTGTAAGCCCTTGCCGGATATAACGGTAGGCATCCTGTATCACAAGAGTACTGTCAGTGATGATACATTCAATGTGCATCTGCGTAGCCTGCTTCATTGTGGCAAACTTCTGAATGTCAGTTTGCAACGATTTTATCTGCGACGCAAGCGATTTGAGGTCAGATTGAAGAACTTGTATGCTTTCAGCGTTGTTTCCGATTTCATTGTTGTTCTTTGAAATGCGCAGGCTCAGACTCTGAGTAGCCTTTTGAAAATTCACAAGAGCCTCCTGCACCTTATTTATAGAAGCGATGCACGAAGATAGCTCGGACTTACATTTGTTCAAGTCCTGTACCTGCTGCGCACGCATGACACCGGCACGTTCGGTAGTGGCTTGGCGGATGAGAATGGAATTGTTTGCAATTTGATTGATGCCAGTAGAGAGGTTCGCCTTTCCCAACGTGAAATACACGTTGTTGCGGTCGTCCGAGCCGACGGTGAGCGATGTCAGCACATAGCCGATGCGTGCAAGATCCGAGCGCCAATTATCAAGGCGACCCATATCCGTCTGCAGGGCAGCTTTGCCCAAAAGGTCAGCGATTTTCTGCAACAGTGCGCCCAGAACTTCGGGCGTTATAGCCTCTTCGCGCGTCTCGCTGCGAAATGAGGTGATGAGAGATGTGATAGATGAAATGTCAGCCATACTTTTGCTTGTTTTTAGCAAAGGTATGGCTGACTTTTAGATGGAGAAAAGACATTGTTAGTGATTATAGCGCACATACTTGTCGTCGAGCGCCTGGGCGACGACACCGACGAACTCGTGAGCGATGTTGTCGGAAAGGAAGTCGCGGAGGTTCATGACGGAAGCGTAGTACTTACGGGAGAACCAGGGTTTCTTTTTGCGCTTGCGTTCACGCCCGATGTCGCCATGATTACCTCTTGGAATCTCCTTGCCCGTACCGAAGTTCTGCCAAAGACCATATTCGAGGAAAGACTGTGACAGTCCGAGCTCGATAAATCGTCCGTCCGCTCTTACGGGTAGGGACTTGGGGCTGTGAAGCAAACGTCCGGTGTCGATTACACCGAGGAGAGTCATTTGCTCACGCCATATTTTGAGCATCGTATCGTTGAAGGCAAGGACGAACTTCTCACGTTCTTGCAGTTGTGGGTCATTGCCATTCAGTGGGGTCATAACGTAAATCGGTATAAGTGTCAACGGCGATTTGGAAGAAAGCACAGGCGCAGCCAGAGAAGAAGTATTGGTCGATTTCCTGAAAGGAGATACGAGAGTCGAGATAGATATTATGCTGCTCCTGCTTCGTCTTTTCAAGGATGAGCTTGCTCATAAACTGTCGGAACAGCTCGCGCATGGTGTCCATGCACAGTTGGCGTGCTGCCATGTCATCGATGGCGTGGCGCATGGCGAGGAAGACCGTCTTCACCCTTCGAGTGTGCGGACTGTTGTTCACCTCGATATAGCCCTGGCTGATGTCGCTGACGGCAATGATAGCCGTGGCGGACTGGAGCTGATGCAAGGCTTCCTCGAAGCCGTCGAGTCCGCTGACCTTTGCGAAGACAAAGTCATGGGATTGAGCAAACTTGTTTGTTTCTGTAAGGGATGCAAAGAAGGCGGTGGCATCCCAATTGATGTTCTTGTTTGTCATTTCGTTTGTCGTTTAATGTCTTCAACTTCTTTAGCCTTAGCATCGAGTTCTGTGAGTGCTCGCCATGTGTCCATCGAGAGCACCGCTTCCTCTTTGGTGATGTCGCCTCCGGTAAGCGCACGAATCTGTGCGTTCATGGCAGTTCGTAGCACCTCGCCGATGGGCGGTGCGTAGCCAAGTAGGTTCTGCTCGTCGGTTGGCATCGGCTGCAAGAAGTGTGGGAATAGTCGGGCGAAGTAATGCTTCTGCGACGAGAACCAGTAGAAGGCGTTAAGCAAAAGCGGTGTTGTTAGTTGACGCGACTTGACCTTTGGGTACAGAAGCGTGGCGAGTTGGCTAAGCAAAGCCTCGTTCTTGGTGTGGAGAAAGCCCTGATAATAGTTGTCGGCAGAGATGAACGTCGAGAATGGCACACCCTGAAAGTCGGCGGCGATGGCAGTGGCTCTTCCGATTTTAGTGATGCGAACCGGCAACGGTGCGAATTGCCGTAAGAAGTCCAACGAAGCTGTGGCTGCTTGCACTTGTCTGATGGTGAGCGTAGCCTCCTGCTTGGGCGCATGGCGCTGCTTCACGATATAGCTGCCGTCATGCGTCTTGCACAATACCCTTAGGTCTGCCCATTTGAACAGACAGAGAGTGAGTATTTCTTCCATTGGCAAATCATGCGAGAGCTGCGTGAAGAAATATTGGAATTGGCTGTCAGATAATGACTGCCAATCTGTGGGTAGGGATAAATTGAAAAATGCTTCCATACTGCGAAAGTACGGAAGCATTTGTATGGGGGAAAAGACAAAAGATTATTGCAGACTCTTGTCAAGGATTTCAAGAAGAATGGTAGGGTCCTCGTGGATTTGCTCAGCAGTGAGTCCTCTCTTTTCCACTTCTTCAGCGACGGCAGGATAGTCCTTGAATTTATCCTTTATCTTTTTCAACAGTTTCTTTTGAGAGTATTTTTCTCTTTTGGAATTAATTTTTTTATCCTCAAATAACATCCAATAGTAAACATGCTTGCCGCTATCAACCATATAGTGATATGCCCTACAGTCTAAATAAACGGTAATATTTGTCCATATACCAGTAAACGACCTGCTGTGGGTGGAATTGTCAAAAGCAAATGGTTCCATATAGCCAGTGACATGTTTTCCCTTGAAAACTTCAGTTGCCAAAAATGGAAATTTAGGGTCGTCTTCATTAAGAACGAAAGTTCGCTTCTTGCCGTCTTGCATAGCATTGTCCACCACAAGGGATTTTATATCTACTATCTTGTATTTTACGTCCTTGCCATCTTGCGTTTCACTGAAATAGATGTTCTTTTTCATGAAATGAATGTCGTTCTGCAAATAGCCGTTGAGTACAGTACCGTCTTTAAGAGTTAGCACTGCCTTTGGCCATACGACTTTCGGCTTCTTGGCGTTTGCCGTTATCGCAAACGAGAATACCATGAGGAAGATGATAAAAAATAGTTTCTTCATAAGCCAATGATTTTATGGTTTTTAATGCGCCAAAGTTAGCACTTGTATGGTGAAAAGACACAAGTTATTGCAGACTCTTGTCAAGAATTTCAAGAAGAATGGTAGGGTTCTCGCTAATCTGTTCAGCAGTTAAACCTTGCTTTTCAACTGTTTCATAAACCTGTGGATATTTTTTGAAATCTTTTTTCATGTCTTTTAAGCGAGATTTTAGAGATTTTGGCTTTCGGCTATACGAATAATCCCAAAACGATACGTTTAGAGTATTGTCAGAATCAACGTTATAAAGATACCACCATTCTCCCGAATACATTGATGTATTCTGCATTACACCTGCATTAATACTTGTACGAGTGTCATCAAAGAACGTAGGGTACATATATCCCTTGACATGCTTTCCTTGGTAATTTTGAATAGCCAATATTGGTTTAGGAGCTATTTTTTTCTGGTCACTCCAATACAACTTTATGGGAATGAATGTAGCTTCTTTACCATCACCAAAGCAATTTTTTACGACAAGAGATTTAATTGTCTCATTTTTATATTTTACATTTTTTCCTTCTTCGGTCTCGCTGAAAAGAACACATTTCTGCATAAAATGAATGTCCGTACGCAGATATCCATTGAGCACAGTGCCGTCTTTGAGCGTCAGCACTGCCTTAGGCCATACGACTTTGGGTTTCTTGGCGTTTGCTGTTATCGCAAACGAGAATACCATTAGGAAGATGATGAAAAATAGTTTCTTCATAAGCGAATGATTTTATGGTTTTTAATGCGCCAAAGTTAACACTTTTTTTCTTAACGAACAAATGTTTGAGGTCGTTTTTTTAGAAGAATCAATCTCGTTATATAATGAAAAATCAAAGTGTGAAAATGCTTCCATACTGCGAAAGAACGGAAGCATTTGTATGGGGGAAAAGCCAAGATTATTTTATAACATAACGGAAGATGTCAAAGCGAGAAAAGCCAATGTTTTCGAGAATTTCCCTGCTTTTGATTTGATTGCTTTTATTGTTGTAGTTTTTTATGAGAGGAATTCTGATAATGGTCTTATCTGCATACCCATTGTCTACAAGCCATTTGAGATTGGCTAATACAAAAGAGTTGTCCTTGCCTGTGTATTGCTTGTAAATAAACTCGTCCATATCTTTGATGTCAATCACTAAAAGGTCAGCAAATTGAGCAACTTTAAAGATATTTTTGTTCGGTACATTCAATGAAGATTCTATGGTGATTTTCCATTCCTCTGGCATTTTTCGAGTAAACTCACTTATAAAATCAGCGTACAGCAGTGGCTCACCACCACCAAAAGTAACTCCTCCACCCGTAGCCAAAAAATAAATATTGTCAGGCATCAAGCGTTCTATCAGTTTATCAACAGTGAGCTTACATTCTGGAGATTCTTTGAAGCATTGGGCGTTTATGCAATATGCACATCTAAGTGGACATTCATGAAATGCAACGAGAGTAGTGATGCCGTCACCGTCTGTAGCCAAGCGGTGACGGTCAATTCCTATCAATGGTGCTTCTAATGGTGGCATAAGTTACTTTAGCATAATATCTATTGGTATCATAATTCTCGCACATGTCGGCTTGCCGTCTTTTAAGGCTGGCTTCCATTTAGGCATCGCTTTTACAAGTCGTAACACTTCCTCTTTTATCTCTTGAGGACAAATTGTTATGACTTTAACATCGGCAAGACTGCCATCACCCAACACATAGAAAGAAACATTTATGCGCTGCTGATATGCTCCTTGTAAAGTTTCAGGTACACATAAATTTTGTTCTACAAAATTTAGTAGGGCACTGTTGCCGCCAGGATAGAATGGCCCTGTGTCAAAATCTTTATTTTCAACAACCATTTTTCCTTCCTGATTTTTCTTGCGACGCTTCTTTGTTTTAGGCTTTTGTGGTACAACTACAGCCATTTCTCCTAAAATATTATAGTCTTCTTCCGTTAGGCAAAGCGTGTTAAAGCCTTTCAAGTCCAGTTCGCTGAATGAATAGACCTTGTTTTTATAACCAATATATTCCAATCGTAGCGTGGAATCCCTTGGAAAGGTAACAGAAAAGTTTCCGTCAATGTCTGTAATGCTGCCGGATCGTTTGTTTCCTACAACAATAATTACACCAACAATAGGAGTTCCGTCAGCATCTTTCACACATCCATTGATTGTAACTTGTGCTCTTGTTGGCAGAGAGTCTGCTGCGATTACTTCATTACCAATAGGTACAGACGGTGACGAAGTTTGGGCATATACATTGTATGGGGTCGCCAAAATGCCAATGGCAACACCTGTAATACAAACAGCCTCTCCCATGCGTTTGCGTAAAGACAATTCCGACTCTATATATTTTCTTTCAGTCTCGCATGCTGGACATGTTCCACTGCAATGTCCTTTGAAGTGGCAAACTCTTGGCTCGTATGCAATGCCATTCATGTCAGCAATCTTTTTTCTGACAGCTTTCAGTACGTCGCAAATTTTTCTACCCCTATCCATACTAGTTATTATTAGTCAATGGCAAAGATAACAATTTTTCTTAGAAGAAGTAGCCTCCTGCTTGCTTTTTATTTTCATATCCATGGTCTTCAAAGAGTTTGGCGGTGTCTGAGCTTTTCCATTCAGCGAATACGTTGCCCTTGGCTAAACGTATGCTGTTCACGATGTCGATGATGCTTGGTATCGGGTATTCACCGATGCGGAGGATAGAGAACTCGATGGCAGAGATGCGCTGACACATCCGCTTGTATTGAGCGGTGTCGAGAGTCATATCCCACTTATTGAGAGCGTTGGCCGTGCGAAGCATGTCCATGAACTCCGGACTGAAGAACTCCGTTTCGAGGCGGTGCTCAATGGTGAGCAACTTAGCACGAGTGTCCTGGTATCGCAGCCAGATATGGTCAGCGAAGCCCAGTTGGTGCACGATGTCGAGCGTGGGAAACATCGTGGCTGCGAAGTAATTGAACTGCTCCGAAGCAGTCCAATGGTGAGCATCCGGAAGCAAGGTGAGGATAACGGCAAGGGCATCGTCGCGCTGCTTTTCGAGAGAAAGAAGAAGTCTCTCGATGCGCTCCTTAGATGCTGGTATCACATTCTGATTACTGACGATGCCGAAGCCGTTAGGCGTAAGGATGAGGTCAAGCTGTGGCACGGCGTGCAGCATCGCCTCTGCAGCCGTAATGATACGGCAGTAATGCAGTAGCGATGTGCTGTCAGAGTATGTGCGGATGCGACTCATCGTGTCGGACGAAACGAAAGTGGCGGTAAGCCATTGCTCCGCCTGTAAGAGGTGATACTGTATCTTGTCGAAAAGAGATAGTTCACCAGCTACCGCTTTGAGCGTGTTGGGAACGTACTTTCTTAAGGTTTCGTTGTCATTTATCAGATTGCTCATTGTCTTTGGATTTATTGAGTGAAACTTGCTTTGCATCCTTATTCTCATCGAGCGTGGTAAGCTGGATGAATGGGCAGTCCGGCTTGACCGCTGTCCATTTGTTGAAACGGATGATCAATCGGTGAACGGAAAAGAGAAGGTCGTGGTAAGGCTTTTGCAGAGCCTGGGCGATGGTGTAAAGTTCGCGTTTGTCGCTGCCAGAGTTATTGGTCTGCGACTTGCCGGGCACCGAGCCGACAAGGTTGGAATGGACTCGCATCGTGAAGCACATCATATTGATGGCTTCGACAATGTCCGTAGCCCAGTCGCCACCCTCCTTATCCGTCTCGATCTTGTTGATGACAACGTCGTGTTGCTCCTCACCGTTCGGTGAAACATAGAACGTGGAGAAGAGTACCTTTCCACTATTCTCCATGCCAGTAAGAAAGTTAATGATGTTGTCCTTCTCCTGGTTGACACGCTCTTGCTGCTTGATGCGGTCAGTTATGCCCTCGACTTTGAAGATGTTGTTCCAAAACGAGTTGGCAATCTCTATGTGGTACTTGATGGGCGCCGAGTTTCTGAGCTTCGCTTCTTTAGCGATGCCAATGAGCTGCTTGATGTTGAACCACTTGCCTTTGAAAAGAGCTGCGTAGTACGGTATTGGATAATACGTATTGTCGGGTGTAGGAATACGGCTGACGACAGCGAACTTCTTGATTTTCTTCCCTCTGTTTTGTAGGTCGGTGAATGGCGACTGTGGATTAAGAAGTTCGATGCGCTCTATGTCCTCCGGACTGACCGTATTACGCCAGTTGGCATAGAGAATATAAGGTATCACGCCCGACTTGTCGGCAGGAGCAAAGCGGACGTAACACGCCTGTTTGCGGACGATGCGGACAATGCGACTGGCATCCTCATTGAGGATGATCACGCTGACGCAAAAGCCGAAGTGCTTAAAGTCCTGGCACACGCCGAGGAAGTAACTTGCGAGGTCGTTGTCCAGCATAAAGTCATCAACTTGCGCCTGGACTTGTGCGGTGGCAAGCTCCGTGTCATAGACGAGTCCACTGCCATAGCAGACTTCAGCGTTGAACATCTGGCAAGTGCTCATCGTCTCGTCAGACTCGATGAGGTCAATGATGTTGTACGGCATCTGATTGTCACCTCCCCACGGGATGTACTTCATCTTGTCGTTGATGATGATTGGTGCGATGTTGTGCTCCTCCTTGAAGACTTCTGATGTCTTGGAGGTGAAGGCTGCGGAGGCGTTGGCGCCAGGGATGGTGACAACGGATGTTGGTGGAATAAATGAAAAATCGCTCATATCTTGCTTTTTTAGGGCAAAGATATGAGCGAATGAGAGGTAGGGAAAAGACAAGGCTAATTCTTAATTCCTTAGGAATTATATGCTTTTATATTAAAAGGCTAATCTTTAATGCGTGAAAATCAATCGTGGTTTATACGAAAAGTTCTAAAATAACGTTATTCCATTAAACCATCTGGGTTTAATATATGATTAACTAATAATTTTAGACAAAATGAAAAAGATAATATCACCTATTCTCTCAATCGCTCTTTTTACAACCCTCATTCTTCTATTTCTGATACACTTTCAGAGAGTAGACGCACAATCTATTTATAAATGCGATAATGAGAAACACATCTGTTACAAAAACTCTGATGGGAAAACAATAGTGAAGAGCAAGAAATACACAATAGCGTTTACAGACACTATCACGTCCATCGGTTTTGTAGGTAATAGAAAAGGTAAAATCATCGGTATAGACAACCATGGAAAGGAGTTGTTTGAGGTATATAAGATAGACAATGGTCCAGACTGCGTTAGTGATGGCTTGTTTAGAATTATTGGGAAAAATGGCAAAGTGGGGTTTGCCGACACTTGTGGCGTTATCGTAATACCACCTGTTTTTTCTTATGCCACTCCATTCCTTGATGGAGAAGCCAAGGTAACTTTTGAGGGCGAAGAACAAAAACAAGGAGAGTATCAATATTGGGAAAGCAATCAATGGTTTTTGATAACGAGTCCGAACTTGTTAGATCATAGTATGAACGAGATGGATACATCTACTAAATTTGACACGCCAACATTGACAACGGAGGAAAAGCACAAAGTCAAGGAACTGGCTGCACAAGCCCCTGATAGCATAAAAACATGTTTCTACTTTTTGCTTTACAAATGGAATTACGCAATAACCCATAATCGTGAAATACTCTTGAGCTCAAATACATATTCGTATTCAAAGTTACCCGAGTTCCACTATTTGAAATCCATGGGGAAACAGATAATACCACTTATCATGGAACAACTTATTGAGCCATCAAATTTTCATCTGTTGGTTCTTTATGAAGCTGTGCAAGAAGATAGCAGAAAGATTGTGAAAGACCACACTGGAGGCGAACAGAACAGAGCCATAATGAATGTGAAAAGATGGCTTGGCAGTAAGTAGGGATTCGCATTGAAAACTGTAGATATTTGTCTTAAACCAACAGTTTCATTCGATATTTATCTTCCAAATGTTTTCAGGTGTCTTCTCTGTTTGCAAAGGGACTTGCTCTATCGAATGTGCCGTTGCTTTCTTTCTCTTTTTGTTTTGTCTTGTTTGTTTTCTGAAACTTTTAAAGAGATAGTTTCTTCCCATGCCATTGCCAAAAATCACATCCAATGGTTCGCCAGTATCTTTCCATATCCTGACCTTGGCAGCATAGTCAAATGCAAATCTGACAGCCGTGCTGTCATAAGTAAAAACCACTTCATAATACGCTTTTCCAAACTGTTTTCTTATTTTGCGATGATTGTCACCATAGTCGTCCTTTTGGAAAATCCGCATTTCAGATATTTCAGCACCTTTGAAAAACGGAACGTATGCAGGACCAAAGGTATTGGCGACACTCCTTGCGACAGTTATAAGTGCATCCTTTTGGCAGACATCAGCACAACTGCTTGGAGCCAATGGCTGGGCAGATAATGTCGTAACCATCAGAAAAGCGATTGGTAAGAGGAAACGCTTTTTCATAATCACTTATTTGTTATGGCACATTATTCGTACAAACAGCGTTTCATTGTTTCGTAATTGTAAATTTCAATTTCTGGAGTCCTTTTTTGTATACATTGGCCAAGATGAGAAAATACTGCAGTTTCTCGCCTGAGTTCATCTTTTTTGTAATATACTCAAATTCGCTTTCCGGTATTACATCCTTAAACAACGGGCCGCCATCCTCATTGTACACCAACCTTATATCGTCTGTCAGCGGAGAAATGACGTATGAGCGATACGCCTGATATGGGATGCTATTGAATTTGCCCCAGTTGTCATCGCCTTTATCCAAAACATTTTCTACGTATATCCTGCTATGTTCATAAGAAGGCTTTGGACACCCATTGCCTTTATAGATATTTCCTTCGCCATCTACGATATAGTTGTCTTCTATCTCGTATTTGTTGTACGGGCACAGCTCCTGATATTCAATGTCGCTTTCTGACTTTACACTATTGTCGGTTGGAGTTCCCGTCTCTTTGACGAGTTTGTCTTGAACAATTTTAATGAGCAAATATTTGTGGCTATAGCCGTCAGCGGGCGGATTGGCAAGTGTAGTCATCTTTACCCGCAATTCATACTCATGCCCTTTTACATAAGTGAAACCCTCGATACGATATAGACCAAGATGTTCCCATTCTCCATTTGGATTATCAAACTTTACAAGCATACATTCTTCTGGGGTAGAGTTAAATCCATAACTTTCACCCGTTTCAGAAGAAACATATATTGTTATCTCCTTGACGGAATCTTTTTTCTCGTCATCATCGCTACTGCAACTTGAAATAGCGAAAACTGCAAGTAGCAGGAATAAAAGGTTTAAAGTCTTTTTCATTTTCATTTTACGTTTAATAGTACTACTTAAAATAAACGGTATATTTTGAATATATTGTATGAATTATTGCATTTTTTCATTTCTTGTCACATTTCAAAATCTGTGGAATCTATCTTCAAGCACTTTCATATTCTCAATGAGTTCAATGAAAGAAGGTTTCTCTCCGAAAATCATGGAAGAGCACATACTTTTATAGTCAGCCTCCCATGCGCTGCGTATATCCTCACGAGGAACGAGAACGATGCGACGACGGATGTCTGGGGTATAGTCCATACCACTAATGCTTGTGAATATCTCGCGATGATGCCGAATGGACTCCCACAGTTCATCATCCTTTATGGCAGCCAAAGCAAAGTCTTTGTCCATCATACGAGAGAGGTCATAAAGATGTCTTGACTTGCGGTCGGCAATGACACCACGTCCCTCTACGGAAAACAACTCGTGCAAGAGGAATACCTTTTCAAGGAAAGTCTTGCTTGCAAGAGCCGTTGCCACCTTGCTATCGACAATTGTTGTCTGTATGGTAGGAAACACGCCCTCGACCATACTGTTGATATGTGTTTGCTCGTTTGGCTCCAGCAAAGACCTTGCTCCAATCTCCAACATCACTATTGGCGAAAGGTATTCAGACGGCTCAGCCCAAGCACTCTTATACCTCACGAAAATCTTTCTCGGTTCTGGATATGTGCTATCGCCCTCACCGTCTGGCTCAGACTCGATTTTGCAAAAGTCCTGCAAACCATATTTCTCGACAGCCTCCTGCAATGCCGGGCAAAACGTGTCTTTGACAAATAGCGAAGAAGCCTTGCGCAGTTTCTTTATCTGCTTCTTCGTCAAGTCGCCCTCGAACCCAAACAAAGAGCGGTCGACAGCCAAATCAATGTCTTCAGAGAAACGCTCAATAAGATGCCAGACCTTGCTCAAAGATGTGCCACCTTTGAAGATGAGTTTATCAGCAAAAGGCAAGTCGAAAACGATTTGCAGAATATTAGAAACCCACAAGTCCTTCTCTATAGCCTGTGGAGGCAACCCACATCGTGCAGATGCTTGTTGAAGCACACGTCGTTGGTCGTCAAACGAAAGTTCAAAGAATTTATTCATAAGCGTTTTGTACAATTTTTCTAATCCATACAGGCATCAGTTTCAAGTCGACAAGCACATCTTCTTTTTTCTCCTGTCTCAATAAGTAGTAAATATGATCCGTCTGTTTAGTAGTAACATTGACGTTCTTTATCGACTTTAGAGCAGAATTAACCAACATGGCAAGTCGGTTCGTAAAAGCCAAGTTGCGTGGAGCCGTATTCTTAAATGTGATAGATCTATTTCCTGACACTGATATTCTGCGCGACTTTCCATTTGTGAGGAAAACACTATTCAACGGAACCTGTGTAGAAAGTCCAAGAACATTCAGCGCATAGTCGCCAGTGGGGACAATTTTGGAATGAGAGCGTTCAGCCAAGGCTTCAGCAATTTGGATGTCAGTAGGATAAATCACCCCCAATCCCAAAGTTTCGTCAATTTCGGGATAACAGTAAATGCCCTGTGCCACACGAATAATTACCCCGCTTTTTGTAAGCCTAAGCAAAGTCTGTCGGATAGCATCAGAAGAGCCAAAATCAAGGAAGTCATCGGCAAAGAAAATCTTTCCCCTACCAAATCCCTTTATCCTGTTTTCAATTTTATGAGCTATACTTTCCATGTCTAACCTTAATTTTGTCACAAAAATAGCAACTTTTTGTGACAAAACAAAGAAAAGACTTAGAAAAGTATCAATTTTTAACTAAAAAATGCCCGATACATATTCTATAAAACCCCAAATATACAATATCAGCCATGCAAACACAAATGTTGATTTTGTCACAAAAAAAGATACTTTTTGTGACACACTACATATACACCTCCATCCCATTCACCTCAAATATACACACATCACGAAGCTGCCGGATCTCGTTAGAGTCCAGCAGCTTCATTCGCCTTGTGCCTTTGTAGAAGTCATATTTGAGGGAGATGCAGCGGTGCCATGACTGGATTTCACCGCTGCGAGTCCATAGACGGATATCGATGGGTTCGGGACTTAATAGGATTTTGCGAAGGGTGGTGATGTGGATAGATTGCATAGCGATGGGCGTTAATCGAAGGTGCGGTAGAAAGGATCATCGAAGATGTTGTTGCCGTAGTTGATGGTGAATGGGAAATGAAGGCTGCTGTACTTGTACTTGAACTTGATGCTGTTCGTGGCGTTATCGGCATCGGAGATTTCACTGTTTATATCAGTGATGGTGATAGGTGCCAGGGCACCACCTTTCTCCACGATGTTGACATAGCGAGAAAGGAGGAGCTGGGAGAAGTGCTTGGCTTCCTCGAAGGTAAGCATCGAGGACTCCACGTCATACTCGTAGGCTGACTTGTCATCATAGAAGGTAGTGACACCGAGCGAGGTGGCGGTGGATCGGTCGAGATTGAGCTTGCTCTTGGTGACGCAAGTGAGATGTATGTATTCATCGCAGTTGAACTCATTGCGCACGAGCAGCGTGAGGTTCGGCGTGCGGTCAGTGACATAGAACGTCTTGGCAAGAAAGCCACGATGAACGGTGAATTGGAGCAGTCGGCACTTGCTGCCGATGCGAGTTTCTATAGCAATAGGACTTATAATGTCACGTATCAAGGTGGTGTTTTTGGTGTCCACTTTAGCATCCTCGATGCGAACCTTGCGAGGTGTAGACTCGCCATCGAAGAGAGTCAGGCACTCGGTGTAGCCCTGCAGCGTGACATCAGGCAAGTAAAACGCCGAAAGAGTCTGAAACGAATTGCGTGGAATGGTGAACATCGAGCGTGTGGTGAGGAAGAACAGCTGTACGAAGCCCATGGCATTTGTGGCGAGGCTCAGACGAGAGTAAATGAAATGGCGCTCTGGTGTGGTCGTCTCTTCAGTCTTTGTGTCCGCCGTGATGACGAAGTTGGCGAAGACACGTTGCTTATCCAGCATGTGCCCCTCGATGATGGAGCGAGCATCATAGAGCATGGCGATGTTGTTGTAAGGGTAAAGCGTAGTTTCAAAGATCGTGTCAGGACCACATGCGATAGTGACATATACCGAAGCTGCATCAGAAGATATTTCAATCTCCGATGGGATGTTGCAAGTGAAGACGTAGAGAGAAGGATTATAATTGATTTTCAGCATGACCTTTTTGTTTTCAAAGATAACAGGCTTTGCCTGTATAAGAAAAGACCTAATCGCAGCGTTGCTCTGCACGGCTCGAAGGACAAAGGGCTTTAGTATGGAGTGTAGGCAAGTGCGGACTTGTTACGATCTTGCAGCAGCGACAGAAGAAAGCCCGACTCCTTCGAGCCGGGCGGAAGTGGAAGACTGCCTAAGCAGCCTTTTCAGCCTTTGGCTTGCGCCCTCTCTTTTTCTTTGGCTTTTCCTCTACTGGAGCTGGCTCCGGCTTCTGCACCTCCTGCACCGCAGCCCCTTGTGGGGCTTTGGCTTTTGCAATCTCTTGCGAGAGGCGTGCGAGGCAATTATCAGAGATGTTCAATCCCAACCTCTTTTTGAGGAGGAAGGCGAGGCGCATAGCCTTGTATGCACTTGTGCAATACATCTTGTCTGAGCTGTTATCGCTTGTGTAAACGACCCATACATTGTTTGTGGACTTGCCGGAATTGGCTTTAGCTGCTAAAATGACATTTGAAGTATTCATAACTTTCTTATTTTAAGAGTGAAACAATCTGATTAGTGAATGAGATAGACTTCGATATAGCTGATGTCTACAAAGCTGTCTGCAGCGAGTGCTTCCGCCTTGGCGCTTGCCTCAGAATGGCTGTCAGCCTCGATTTCATATTCGATATACTCGCCATCCTCTCCATTGATGACAACCTGATAGAGATTGCTTGACAATTCAACCTGTCTTGAACTTCTTTTACCGAAGTGATATTCTGAATTAAAAGTGGTGTGTACCATAATCTTTAAATTTTTATTTGTTCGACTTAAAAGTGAAGCACCGAAGTGCTTTTGTAATTTTTACGTGCATACAAGTAGCAGCAAGGAGAAGGTATGTAAATGCAAGGGATAGCCAAGATTATTTCATCCTTCGGGCTTGAAAGATTTTGGAATGAGGCAAACCTGCCCCAAAAACTTTTGAAAAAATCTTAGGCTAAGCGTGGAGCGCGACCCTTTCAGAATGCCGCTTGCGCTAACTTTGCAAAGGAAAAATCATAAGCATTACATTTGGTAAGTGCTTCACGTCGAACAAATAAAATGATTTGGTACAAAGAACACCACTTCAGAATATTACTCCGGAATAATAAAAGAAGAAGACTGGTGATATGAATTGTGCAATTTCTGTTGTCATCATAGGATGGGATGGCTACTTCTTTCATGATGAAATCGTGGCAGACAGATACCTATCTTTTAGGCAAGCAGAAAGGTGGATGTGCTTGTGGCTACAAAAATGAACATCAGCAGTATCGGAGTTCATTCACTAATGAGAGTGTGGAACGGATGAGAAAAGGCAAATATGAATACTTGTCATTTTGGTGGCGAACAAAAAGCCGATTCGTCCACAGACATTGCATGGGACGGTGGAGCAAGCTACCAAGATAACAGCATAGAAAAGATGCACAAAGTGCAGGAAAGGCGGTGCGCCACGCCTTACTCCTTTGAAAATCGGGATTGGCTACCTTTCGTTATTGACTCTCACGCCTGAGAGATTGCAAAAGCCAAAGGTGCGGAGAGCGAAGCGAAGGAGGTGCTGAAGGCGGAGCATACCGCTGAAAAAAAAAAAGCCTTCATCCTGCGTTGGGCGCAAGACAAAGGCGTATAGGAAAGGATGATTAGGCAGTGTTCCGCTTCAATAACAATATAGTCCTTGGATGTTTTTACATTTTACTAATATCATCATCAAGTTGTTTCCTCCAGATTAAAGTTCCGATACCAGAAAAGATGAACGTGAAAATTAAAGACGCTTGGGCATAACCGACAGGCAAATAATCTCCTTCAAAAAAAAGATAATCCGTTTCTGAAGCATAGTATAGTTTAGGAAAGATTCCTGACTTTATTTTGTTCAAGTTTCTATCTCCTGTATGCAATTTATATTGCTTTGATTTATATGTTATTAAAATTGTATTTGAACGTTTGTAATTAAGTTTTTCTTCATATCCATTATACTGATAATCTACAATAGGCTTCTGAGTTTTTTCGATATGGTTACCATGTAAATATAACAAATATAAAGCAAGAGATAAAACTAACCCTGCACAAAAAAGTGTTTTAAAGAATGTCCTTATCTTCATATTTCTGTAGATTTATTCGTTACCATAAAAAGGGCATTAATCGATGCTATAGTTTTTAATCATAACGGATGAAAGTAAGCCCTTTTTATAATTACCCGAAATCATTACTTGCGCTCCTTTATTCAGTTTATTTTTTATAGGATATTCGTTTTTTACGACGATTGAAACTACTCCGCTATTTAACTTAAAGGAAATAGATGATGGTGAACGATAACCACTTGCAGCCACACTTTCTATTTCGGATGTAAAAAAGAATGTGTCTTGCTGCGCATTGGTATATATGAGGTTTGTAATTCCATATAGTGTAAACGTTGTGCAAAATACAGTCCAAAGCGCCATATATAAAGACCCCTTACGGAGATTCTTTATATACATGAAATACAATGCTGCCACAATACATATTGGAAGTACAATTAAATATAAGAAAGAGAATTCAAGATAATGAATACCAAAACGTTCTGGCAGAAATATGCCTACAAGTAAAATGATGCAGCAAAGCACAAAATACTTGTAGTATGGTTCTTTCGCCTTTGTCATTTTTTGTGGCATCTTATTTGAACGCCGCTTTATTTTTCGTTTTGGGGAACTCATTTACCGTAATATTGAATTTGTGAAGAGTTTTCTTTCATATTATAAGAACGGCATTTTCTACGTTTTATTGTATTATCTCACCCCATCCACGCAAATTGGGTACAAATCGTGCTGTGGGAACTTCTCGCAGCCGATATAGAGTGTTTCGAAGGCATCGGTGCCGTTGGTACGGTGTTCGAGAAGGTCTTCTTCTGATTCAGGTTGTTTTCACCAAAAAAGGTGCAGATGAAGCGAAGCGTAACAGGAGATGATGCCGATGGCTGCTGCCCACAAAGGAAAAGCCCTTGTCCTACGTTGGTTGGGCGCAAGACAAAGACTTTATCTGGAAAGGCGGATTAGGAGGGATTCCGCTTCAATTTATAGACAAGACAAATATCGCGTCTTCATCGTATGAGTCTAAATCTTTTACCAATCATCCCTCAGAGTCCCGAACACAGTAAAACTTAACAACGAAATCATCGTCATTGACACTCAAAACAATATTAAACCTATCTTGATAATTTTCCAATAATTCAGCAATAGCATAAATGAATGCTATACATAGATTAAGAGTTCTCTTGAACTCTTGATGGTTTTCAATAAGTATCTTATTGTTTGAATATTCATTCCCAGTTTGAGTCTCATAGAAATAAGATAATCGGTTGTCATCTTATAGGTTATATTCTATTATTTTCCAAATAACTAAAAACACTTTCTAACTGATTATAGTAATCCAAAACGTTAGGTTCTTTTTGTTCATACATATATCTAACATGAGGGAAAATTATTTGTTTAAGTTTGGAAAAATTTGATGGACTTACCAATTTACATAAAGCTAAATCTATAAATATCCAATCAGCACCAACATTTGGAAGGGTGGCACTACCATTCAAAATTGGTAAAATCGTCTTCTCGTATAGTTTATCAAGAGCAGAATATTCTTTAAAAACATACTCTGCGCATTTTTGGAGATTGGTTTGAAAATAATCAAAGTCGGTTGTATATTTTTCTCCATCCAAACTAAAATAGAATTTATCTTGTAAAGAAAGCATATCCCCAGAAAAGGAGATACTTGCTCTATCTCGTTGGTCTTGAAGACTTTTTATACTAAATTTTTCAAACCATTTATGAAGAATATCAAATCTAATACCATAGATAGGATATATTACAAGGGATGAAGTCGTTTCGTCCATCCAATGATCAAGTTCTATAATATATTTTCCTCCTTTCGTTTTTAATAAAAAGGAGGCATCGCGTTTTCTAAATTTGTATTTAGAAAAGAAACCTATCTGACTTAAATCCTTTATAATGTTTTCAAATATAAGAGCCATTTTTATTATTTAGTTAAAGCGTAATATTTCTCCAAGTTAAAAACGACAGGATAAGAACTATATTTTGTATAGGAATCCATATCTCTATTTTTGAAGAATCAACCATTTAGGTTGCTTTATTTCTCCGTTTTATACGTTTGTTTACTATAATTTTGTGCTTGGGAAAATCTATGCATAGTCCACACGTTTTTTGCAGATAGTTCACTATTCTTTGATAATTTTCTTTAACTCCTTTTCTATATTTTTTTTACATCTATATATTTTTCTTTTGTCATCTTTTATATAATTATCACATATGAAAAAAGTTTGATGATAATTTGTTCCTTTTATAGTTAATACTAATCTTGGAGGCAATTTGATTATGTCACATAGAGTTGCATTCTGTAAGAGTTCATACAGTTCTTGGATAGAAATATCATCATTAATAATGTATTCATTATCATCAAAATAATTTTTTACCAATATTTGCTTACAAACTTTTTTGTTTATAAGATTAGGATTTATGCTATTTTTACAACAATAACATAGGCAAAACAACCCATAAAAACAAAATATTTTAAGTAATTTATTCATGAAAATATCTTTAATCACTTTATTGTATCTCCATAATCAGTTTCCGCTTCTGCCTGTAAATATAAGCATATTACATTCAGATAATCGACAATTTCCTTATGTGTCAAATTTAGTGTTTTTATACAAGAGCAGAATTCCGTAATAACACCTTCTGGATTATAGTCCCCTCGGCTATTAAAGATGAATAATCGTCCCCCTTTGTATACAAAGATTCGTCTTGGAAAATGCGGTCCCATACCCTTGAAGGCATATATTCCATCTCCCCAAAGATAATTATTAGGAGAAATGAGGTTTATGACATTTTTACTTGCATTTGCCTTTTTATATTCATAGTTGTTTTCTATTTGTTCCGCTATACTGTCAGGTAAACACACGCTTTTAAATGAGTCCGAGCATTGGCCCTTAGATATGTAAGGAACAATGCTACAGATAAAGCATAATAGGATTTTATTGATTATCGTTATTTTCATTGTTATTTCTTAATTTACCTCACAAAGTTACACCATAAAAACGGCATTTCCTACGTTTTATTGCATTATCTCACCCCACCCACGCAAATTGGGTACAAATTTGTTGGTATGTATTATGGAGTATTATCCAAATAATGTAGAACCTTAAAATTTCTGATGTTAATCAGTGGTTGAATACACTTTTCATTAATCTCTTTTTTGTCTACATTGGGGACAATATGCTTTGATACCACTTTATATAAATACAAATTATCTTTTTTGCATCTGAAATAAAAATGACGACTGTACAAATTATCACCACCCCCATAAAGACATTCAAGAATACAGTCATTTCTGTATTTTCGTATATGGGTTTTAAGATTCTTCACGTCTTCAGATGAAGGTAATTTTACGTTTGCAAGATGCCTTCCATTCCTTTTAACGCATAGTAATTTGTAGTTCCCTTCTTCCGAAAAGAAATTGAGCAGTTGTATAGAAAAACATATTTTCTCTTTGATGCATATTTTTATAGTGGATTCAACATCTTTACTTTGTTGCATACCAGTTTTGCTTTTCCCTATTTGACAGGAAAAGATAATACAAATCAAGAATGTCAGGATATATTTCATGGGCTCTTTTGTCATTTGATTTCACAAAGTTACATCATAAAAACGGTAATCTCGCCGTTTTATTGTATTATCTCACCCCACCCACGCAAATTGGGTACAAATCGTGCTGTGGAAACTTCTCGCAGCCGATATAGAGCGTGTCGAAGGCATCGGTGCCATCGGTACGGTGTTCGAGAAGGTCTTCTTCGGACTCCGGCTGCTTCTCCATAGACTTGTTCTTGCGGAAGCCGTTGCGACCTCGCTCCACTCCTGCGGACTGGATGGCGAGGATAAGGTCATCGTTGTTTTGGCGGTTGAAGTACGGCATGAGGCGTTGCTTTCCGGCAAAACCCTGGTTGATGAGAAGGTATTTCTCATCATGTCGCATTGGGTTGCCGAGGTACACGTCAATGACCTGCCATCCGTAGCGTTCAAACTCGTGGACAACCACCCAATGGAAGTCCTGGTCGTTCACGGCATAGTTAGAGCCGAGGGCGGTGGCATCATAGTAGTAGATGACCGTCTTGTTCGGATGCGGAGCGTAATAGGTGCAGAAGTCGGCGACGAGCGCAGGGATTTTGCGCTCGAACTTCACATAGAACGATTTGAGTATGTTCAGGCGGTTGGCACGAGGCTGACCGCACACAATCCAGTTGATATTGGCATTGTAGTCCATACCAATGCAGAGAGGCTGCATAGGGTCGATGTCCGAGTCCGTGCGACAGTCGAGCGAGCTGTTAAGCGTAGAGAACTGGTTGTTGGCGTGGATAGTATAGAGATCCTGCTGCGCCTCCTTGATGATGCGGTCGTAGCCGAGCGAGTCGAGGTAGTCAAAATCCGACGCATCATATTTGTGGTACTCCTGCATTGACGAGTAGAAGCCATCGTGCGAGATGCCAATCTTCTGACAGAGGATAGAAGTCTGGAAAGTCTTTGGCGTGAGGTCGCGCTTCATCTGCCGGATATACTCTTCACCGAGAAGCTGGAGGTTTTCGAGGGTGGAATACTCCTTATAATAGACCGCCACCGAGCGCATCTTGTTAAGCGACTGGTCGAGCCATTTGAGGTAATTAGGCAGATAAGAAGGAATAGGCTTGTGCTGCTCTTTGAGCTGGGCAATGCGCTCCTTCGTCTGCCATATTTTGTAGATTGTGCCCTTGATGGTGTCAATCAGTTCTGTGTCCATCTTGTCCTCGTAGTGCAGGAACCAAGAACCCTTTGTAGTCTGTGGCATATCCGAGAGCACCATCATGGAGTGGTTAAAGCTGTGGTGCCCGAAGTACGAGCGTATGCCACCATTTGCAGGCAGAGTCTCGTCCTTCAGTTTGTTGTAATCAATGAATTTCGCCTCGTCAATGAGCAGCCATGAGAGCGTGAGCGAGTTGGAAGAACCCGGACGGTCCTGACTGATGATAATCGCCACCGAGCCATTATAGAACGTGATGACATGCTCATAGTCAGCCGGTTCGGTGATAGGCTTAGAAAACGACTTCGGTGGTTTTCTGCCTACCACATAATGCACGCCATTGATATAACCCCAACGCTTCCATGCTGCAAGCAGTCCGGGGAGCGTGTTGGTCAAGCCATGCTTGAACGTAGGCACCACGATACCACCAGTAGATCCAGGCATACGCTGCATGTTACGCAGCACGAAAGGCGAGGCGATGGAATCCGTCTTGCCGGTGCGTCGTCCAGCCACGATGACCGTAGTCTTCGCACCGATGTATTGCGTCAGGAGCTGAGGTTTGTTGAAGTACACACGCTTAGAGTGTTGCTTCGCCTCAATGTCCCAAAGGGAAGTGTCAACTTTGTTCGTCATTGTCTTCAGGCTTAAAGATGTCATCAAGCACAAGATCCGCTTGTTCGTATTCGATATTCTCCGTGTCCGGATGCGACGTGGTAAGCTCCTGCGTGAGCTTTCTGATGCGGTCGTCGATGTTCGGAACCGGCGTGATACCCACAACACGCGGGTCCGTAGTCGGGAAGAATGGTTGGACGACAATCATGTGGTACGGCACAGATTGCTCGTCCTCGATGTCGATGCGGTTGAACTTCGCATAAGAAGTGGCCGCTTTTTCCATCGTCTTAGTGTCCTTACGCTTCTTCGCCATCTGGTACGTCTCCATTATCATCTCGTTATACCGCCAGCGGTGGAAGTCGCGCGTACACTCCGAGAGATTCGGTAGCAGAGCCTTGACGATTTTTAAGTCCGCATACGCCGTGACTTGCGACAGTCCGTAGCGACTGCGCAGTTCATCGACAAACTGACGATCCTTCATGTCAGGGTTGGCGATAGACCATGTGACCATATCCCTTAATCGAAGAAGGTGTTCGATTTGGGGAACAGGATATTTACCTTCCAATTCCGATTGGGAGGTGTAAAGGTCCTGTTTGGCGATGTCGATAATGCTTAATTGTGACATGAAGAGAATTTTGAATTATTCATCATCCTCCATATCGAGGAGGTTGTTACGGGTGTTTTCAAGAGCGAGTGGAGAGCCGACGTAGGCGAGCTGCATCTCCTGATGCAATAGCTTGACACGTGAAGCAGCCTTGCCACGGTGGTAACGCTGCGAAACGGCTGTTGTGCGGTCAGCAATGTCACGGCGTAAATTCTCTGGTGGAACACCGAGAATTACAGCCATGTCACTTATTTTGAGGTAGATTGAAGCATATTGTTCAATCTGCGTGAGAACTTCTTCTGAGTATACCATATTATTTTAATTGTTAGCACCAGCAGCGTTGATGCGCTGTTGGAAAAGGTCGGTTAGCGGAACGGAATGGTTCTTTATAAGATCCATAACGGACGCATGAAGCGTATTGAAGATTTCGGGCGACGTAGAGATGAAGGTGGACTCATGGCGGTTGCCTCGTGTGAGATTCTGTGAGGTAACGACACTAATCTGTTCTCCGGACTCCGCTTGCACGAGAAGGATTTTTGAGTGGTTGTCAGCGAGATAGGTGCGCTTCATCGTCTGTGTGATGAACGCCCATAGCTTTAGCGTTTTGTTCGTAGCCTTATGGTCAAGAACAAGATTAAAAGCAGAAATGTTGCCGGACTTCTCGATGAAGAAGAGCCTACGCAGGAACTCCTCGGAGATTGAGAACGAAGTTTGCCAAATCTCCGCTTTACCGACTTGTCCCAAAATCCACTCTAAGACGTCCGCCACCTGAAGAGCATTGGAGAGATACGCCTGGTGTGGACATTCAGAGAGAGGCTTTAGGATGTCATCTATATTGATGTTGCGCTTCACTACTTCTTGGATTTAGACTTGGACTTCGGCTTGGAAGGAGTGGCATCCTCAGGCTGCTCAGCTAATTGGTCCGTTGTCGATGGACCAATTTCAGTTTCTTTAGTCTGCTCCTCTTCGCTTTCTTTGGTTTCGGCATTTGCTGCACTTTCTGCCTTTGTCACATAATGGTCATAAGTGTCCCAATTTGCGTGCAACTTTTTATCGAGATTTATAAACTCGTCAAGTAACGGCTTGCGTTCTGCAGCCGGCACCTGCTTAGTAGAGTCCGACAACAAGCGTAGGCGTAGATGGAGTTCACGCATACGGTGAGTGATATCAAGGTTCTCGACATAGAGCGCCTGGATATCCTCAGGCAGAGAGTCGTGATCCGCACGCTTGCCAGCCTTAAAGTCCTTCGCTTCGTTGTGTTCCTTGAACTCAGTTCGACTTGCCACGATAGCATCCACTTGCTCCTGCATGATGTTCACCTCGTCGTGGGCTTCGACCTCACGGCGAGCTTTGAGGAAGGCACGTAGCTTGCCTTCGATGAACTCAGCCTTGCCTTTGGGATTGATGCTGAGATTACGATACATTATGGTGTTATTGGTGAGTTGGAGAAGAAGGATTGCACCCTCGTTCCAGTCACGCTCAGCAGATGGCGTGTCGAGCCATTGCTGGAGTTTGTCAGTCAGATTGTTCATATTTTATAGTTTAACTTCGTTGAATTGTGGCTGCACTCGGCATAGTTCAAGCAAACTTGACTCTGCTCTCGTTTGCTCACAATTTATTATTTATTCCAGTAAAGAACACACAATTCTTGTGATGTTCGGTAAGCACATTGCGCATAGCCTTCAGCGTAGAGCCAGTAGTAACGAAGTCGTCGAAGACGATGCAGTTAGGCTCTTTGGGGAGATTGTTCATGGTGAACACCGCCCCGATACGCTGCTTGGAATGGCAGAAAGCAACATCCTCGTAGAACGGGATGTTCAGTTGGGAAGCAATCATTTCGCTGATGCGAGTGGCGAAGTTCTTGACGAGATGGCGACGTTTGGGAGTGGTGACGATACACCACTCCCCCGTGTTCAACTCCTCACCGAGGATGTCACGTATCAGTGGCGAGATGCTATCAGCGAAGAACGGCACCATACTATCGTCGCCCTTTATATCCGTCAGCGTTCTGCCATACAGCGACTTCTGCCATAAAGAGATGAAGAACGTATCCGCCCGTCGAGTAAGCCGGACGCGTCGTGTGAAGTCGCACCGCGCTTCGACCGACTTATCCCACGCCTTGCGTTTCTCAATGGCGAAGATATCCTTCTGTTCATGCGTAGCATCCTTTGAGAACAGATCAAGCGGACCCGATAAGTCCGGCACGGAAATGTCATTCAAGAATTCCTGCATGTCTATCGGAGTCCGCTTGTCCATGGTCAACTATGATTATAACTTTACTCGCCGTTACGCTGCGCAATCAATGTCGCCGTCCTCAGTGGTGATGGTGCCAGTATAGAACGGAGCCGGACACTCGTCCGATGCCTCCACGTTGATAGTGGTGCCGGTGGTGCCAGTGGC
>UMGH01058838.1_pt1 | contig 54634 bp, 47 predicted proteins | sample 1965231 | NCBI WGS metagenome assembly UMGH01 (sample SAMEA4836068, study PRJEB28245) | human gut metagenome | biome: gut microbiome; material: fecal sample | place: Denmark | collected 2008 | reverse complement strand
TATATTCAGTTGTAACACATGTATTGTAATCCTACAAAAAATTTGATGAAGATTTTATGTTTGAATTGACAGATGCGGAATTAGAAGATTTGCGGTACAAAAATTGTACCGCAAATAAGAGATCAGCAGTCTGATGTTTGATAATTTTGATAAGGCTGCTAATACATGGATCGGAATGAAGCATATAACAGATGTGATGAATGTAAATCTTGGGATAATGGCGGCATTTGGATATGCAGCCGTTATCTTGGGCGGAGTGCTTGAATATGTGCTCAGCTCAGTGCTTTACAGAAAACCGCTTTCAGAATTTGCACTGAATGGCATTGCAAAGGGCATGGGTAAGTAGCTGAAGGACTATATCTGAAGATAAAATTAAGCTCGTCACAGAATCTGCGACGAGTTTAATTTTATTGTGAAGTTATATGCTTATTAAAATGCCGGTATTCTGCAATAATATACTTTATCTACCAGATCATATACATAATAACCGCCATTATCTTTCTGAACAAGAGTTCTCTTTACATCTGTCCATACGATCGAGCCCTGATAGAGGATCGGCTGGGTTGAGCCGGTGAATACCTTACCGCTGTAGGTTTTATGGCTGACGACCTTGCCGGCGGCATCGACCAGCACATAGTGAAGAGTTGCCTTGTCATTATAATATGTGCTGTACATGATAGCTACATATGCATCGGAAAGCTTGACCATACGAACTTCGCCTACATCAACCTTTGATGTTTTAGGATTGTATGTTGTCAGCCACTTTCTGGTAGTTTTCATTGTTTTTTTATTTGTTATTGTAAGAAATACATTGCGCGTATATTTATTATTTGTACCGGTAACGCCGGCTACCTTATAATTCTGAGGTACGGATGTACCGGCGATGAGTACGTTTGAGGATGTAACCTCCATGCCACCCTCGCAGAGTCCGGTATAGTTGACTCCTGCTTTTCCTGCAATTTTAAATGGCAGTACATTCTTGCTTTTACTCGTGCTTGCGCCATAAGCGGTTACCCTTGTCAGATCTACACCTCTGGCCCAGGCATCACCATGGTTTGACAGATACATCGTGCTGCCGTCGAAACGGAGAAACTGGTTGAAGGAATGGCTTGTATAATCTTTATTTGCTGTTTTGTAGGTCATCTTTTTTGTGTTTATGGCAAATGCGATATTGGACTGATGACCACTGAACATTTGTCTGCTTGTGAACATGTAAAGCTGGGAGCCGTACATCATCATCTTGCAGTTTCCTGCATCAAACGGGCAGGAAACGCCTTCAAATGAGTTTGATGCGTTTCCTTTGATGGAACAGGTTTTTATCAGCTTCCATGATGAGGAATATTTCATTATCTTGATAACAGTCTTTTTTTTGCTTTTGTTGTAATTATAAAAGCCTGTTGCTACATAATAATTTCCATCCGGACCATAGTAAAATCCGCCCCAGATGTCGTATCTGCCCAGTGTAACGGTTCTTTTTGATTTTACGGATCCGCCGGAGGTCATGGTGTAATCGATCAGCTTCTGATCATTTACGGTTACTACATGAAGTGTCTTGCTTTTCTCATAATAAAATGTCTGATCCGGACTTACCCAGCTTCCACCGTCATACTGACCATCGGAATATTTCTGGTCGATGTTCAAAGACAATGTCTTAGCGGTTGTGTTCTTCTTCACATAGGTAGAAAGCTCGTTTGTGCTTACCTTATATTTCGGAAATACATATTCCACTTTAAAGATATAGGTCCGGCCTGACGTTACTTTTTTGGAAAAACTGCCATTTTTTGGATTCTTCTTTGTATAAAGGAGCTTCCAACCTGCTTCTTCCCGGTTCTTATAGTATATATTATATTTCTGTACGTTTTTATCTGTGTTCCAGCTCAGATGTATGGTAGAACCTTTTGAATACAGCTTTGTGATCTTTGCATTTTTATAGGTCAGCGTGTGAGAAACCGAAGTCTGTCCATCACAGGAATACAATACCTGCGGTATTTCGTAATATTCCTTGGAGCCTGTTTTCAGCTTCGGTATAACCATATAGCCATACTCTATATTATACGGGGCATTCACAACTGCTGTCAGGGTATCCGCTGAATTTATTGTTTTGACTGTTGTAACTTTACCTTCAAGCTTCGGATCCTTTGCGCTCATTCTGGCTCTTACGATGATATATCCTGTTGCTCCGGGCACAGAATTCCATTTGAGCTTTATAGATTTGTAATCCACGGTTTTTATGGATGTTATAGCTGCCTTCATTCTTGGTGCTGCTATAATTGTTATCTTGTATTCCTTATTGCCTGCGTTGGCAGTGATGACTGCGGATCCGCATTGCTTTACTTTGACATATATAAGGGCAGTCTTATTTGGAATCAGCGAGTTTGTATTGAGAGTTATATTCTTACAGTCGTCATCTATGCTGCATACCTTTGGATTTGAGCTTTCGCATGTAACAGTTCTTACGCCATCATCGTAAAATGCATTTGTCAGATTCAGGTTGAACATGTAGGTTTCGGCGGATGAACCATTGTAGTCTACAAGATATGTAAGGCTTCCGTCCTCGCTTTTTTGAAAATCGGTATATGACTCATTCCAGCCGTCTGTGGATGCGGCACTGACAGTCGTCGGGTTGGCAAATATGCACAGCAGAAAGACCAGAACAGGCAGCATGATCCAGATGTACTTTTTTATATAGTTCAGTTTTTCCTTGGTGTATTTCATAAAATGTTCTCCTTTCAAATATCAGACATACAATACGTATCTATGTTATCAGCGCAGATTTCTTTCATTGTGTAAAGCTTCATATCTAAAGGAACCCCTTCCTGTTCACAAATAATTAAATTTTCAAATTTTTTAATAAAAGAAAAGGTATTGGCCGGTAGTTACTATCGGAGAATATAATCGGTAGTATCAACCGAAAAAAACAATCGAATTATAGCATGTGAAAGGAGATAACACAATGAATAATTTTACTTATTCTTATCCTATGAAGGTTTATTTTGGAGAGAATGCAGCACAGGCGGTTATGGAGGAATATATCCTACGATACCGGTAAATATTAAAGCTATGGGGATCTGCGTAGTATTTGAGCAAAAATGAATGGGGATTTGCGTAAGAACTAAGTTTACATGAATGGGGATTTGCGCTATACTTTCATTTGGATTTTGAGGAATTTTTATGGGCGACAGGTGATGAAATAACAGCCGAAACAATTCGATTGCTTATGGATAAAAAGAAGTCAGCAGGCAATGTGATGCATAGGAAAATGATGCAGATTTTTCGGTTGTATATGCTTATCGGTGGAATGCCACAGGCCATAGAAACATATATGGAACAGAATAATCTTCAGGTCATTGATGAAACAAAAAGAGAAATTGTGGATTTGTATGAAGAAGATTTTGTCAAGATAGATGGAAGGGGACTTGCAGGTGATATTTATGATGCTATACCAGCATGCCTTAGTGGAAATGCGTCAAGATATGTTTTATCAAATGCAAGGGATGGGATGCGTTCAGAGCATGTGCGAGAGCTGATTCTTGATATGCTCAGTTCATATACGGTAAATATTGCCTATCAGGCCAATGATCCTGGAGTGGGGATGTCGCTGGAAAAAGATGCAGGTCGATATAAGCTTTTTTCATCAGACACCGGACTATTTGTAACACTTGCTTTTAAAGATAAGAAATATACTGACAATGTAATATATAATAAGCTGCTTTCAGATAAGCTGGATGTAAATTTAGGATATGTATATGAAAATATTGTTGCGCAGATGTTGATCGCGAAGGGAAATAACTTATTCTATTATACCATGAGCAGTGATACATCCAATCATTTGTATAAAGTTGATTTTTTGATTTCAAGCGGAGATAAAGTTTGTCCAATGGAAGTGAAGTCAGGAAACTACAGGAGCCATAAATCTCTGGATGTGTTTTGTGATAAATTCGGCAGACGTATAAGGGATAAATATGTGATTCATACAAAGGACTATAGGTGGGAAAATGGTATAAACTATATACCAGTATACATGGTACCGTTTTTGTAGGTAGATGAGAAAGGTGAGGGTGGAGCGGACTTCGGAGAATAAAATGGCAGGAGATGAAGCGCTATGTGGACAGTAGCAAGAATAGATGAAGCAGATTATGGATGTGAGGAGCGGATGCCGGGAGAACCGCTGCTGGTGCTGGTGACGATCGAAAGTGACGATGGCAGGATATGTAGATTTGAGTGTGCAGAGAACTGGCTCATACAACAGGACATTGATGAAGGTGACGAGTGGCCCGGGGATATAGAGCAGGCGGAAGCAGACAGAGAGCATGTTGACCGGATGACCGAGTGGATGAACAAATACTATGAAGCACTGGAAGAGCTGGAAGATATGCTTGAAGAACAGGAATAAGTACGAGGTAGAGAAATTATGATGCAGATAATGAATGCAACAGAAGAAGATAAAGATGAACTGCTGGCTTTATACCATGCGATGATCGGGGGACCATGTGAATGGAGTGAGACCTATCCGGATGAGAACACGATCGCATTTGATCTTAAGAATGAAGATCTATTTGTGATGAAGAACGATGCGGGAGAGATCATTGCGACGATCTCGATCGATCATGACGATGCCGTGGAGTCGCTCACCTGCTGGCATGAGGATCAGGCACCGTCGGGAGAATTGTCCAGACTCTGTGTAAGAAAGGATATGCAGGGACAGGGAATCGCAAAGCAGATGATGAATTATGCCGGTGATGTGTTGAAGAACAGGGGCATGAAAGGAATCCATATTTTGGTTCGGGAAGGCCATGTGGTAGCACTCTCGACATATGCAAAGATCGGGTTTAGAACTGTCGGGGAATGTGATCTGTTTGACAAACATTTCATTTGTATGGAGAAGAAATTCTAAGACAAATTACGGACATAAAAATTATATCAGTCAGGAAATATAGCACTGCGTTCCGGTGTTTGCCGCAACGCCTCAAACTCGCTATTTTCCTGGCTTTTTTCATGATTTTTCTTGCCTGAAACGCTTGTGAAATCAGGTGCTTTTTGATAGAATGACTGCAAATATCTTCCCTGAGGAGGGAAGCAGATGGAGGACAAAATTATGAGGAAAAAATTAGGGATTTTTCTAAGTTTATGGCTGTGTATCAGTATGATATTGCTGCCATTTGCCAGCACACAGGTAAGTGCTGCAGAAGCAAACATGGCAACATTGAATTTTGATGGGGCATCTATTGAAAATGGAAAAGCAATCTTTGTTATTGAGGATGACTGTAAAGTAAGGCTGACATTATGTACGAGAGACTGGGATACGGGCAGTTACACAAATTGTTCGATCGATAAAAATAACATGCAGGTCGATTTGGAAGATAAAGACTATTATCTGCAAGTAGCTATGGTTCTGGATGAATCTTCAATGGATGGGCTGCTTGGAGTTTCAACGGCGGGACTACGGCTATATATCAATAACGTATCACATGATGTCAGTCGAAATTCTTATGTAAAGATTGATGGATATGTATTCAGCGGTGATCTAAATATCAAAATTACAAGAGAGACACCACCATCACCTAATCCCGGTTACCCGGATGATATTCAGATCATGGGAACCTATGATGGATTTGGAATGGAAATTTATCTGAATTCAGCGAAGATCGGAGCTGAGAGCAGTCAGATACAGGGAACTGGCAAGGGATATGCGTCCGGTGAAATCTATAATCTGCTCAGGATCCAACTGGCATTTGGAGATGGAGATATCGGGACGGTCACAGTAAATGGAAAGGCAATCACATTGCCGGAAGGAACGAAGGATACAGTGGAATTCACGATTGCGCCTGCCAGTGAATATGTGATCAAAGTTACAAAGAAGCCGACGATCATACCAAGAACTATTATATGGGCCAAAGATAAAACAGGTAATAATGGATTGAAAGATTATGAGCTGTTAAAGAATGGAACGCTTGAGATCCTTGAGATCAAAAATCCGGACGGAACATCGATTGGTTTAGATGGTGTTAAGCAGGACACCAATTATGGATGGGCAAGTGTTATACCGAGTTCAGAAATTATTCTCCGGGCAGTACCGGAATATGGATATCAGCTTGGATCGATAACGATAAATGGTCAGTCTTTAACGCCTTTGTCAGATGCATCTACATTTTCATATACAATGCCGGATGAAAATGTACATATCAGCGGCATATTTACAAAGGCAGAAGATCAGGTAGAGCTTAAGACAGATAAAGTGAAAAAAGCATTGATCCAGCTTGCAGAAAATGAGATCACGTCAGGAAACAATAGACTGACGATCAAGGATGCAGTTCTCACACAGCAACAGCTTGAGGCTTTTAAAAAGGCAGCAGGTGATTATCACATCACCGGGTATTTTGATATCAAGCTGGCACAGATCCTGTATAAGAATACAGTAGCAAATTTGTGGGTAAATAATATAGAGACATTGAAGAAACCGGCAAAGGTATCCCTTCAGATAGAAGCCGACTGGGAACCTGCAAACAGTGAGCTGGCAGTTATTCATGAGAAAAAGGATGGAACCTATGAGATTATTCCTGCTTCTTTTGATGTGGCAACTAAAATGGTGATGTTCCAGACAGATGGATTTTCAAATTATGCAATCGCATATAAGAAGGTTGAGACGACAACAGAGGATCAGACAGGAGCAACGACTGAGGATCCATCGGAGGATACGACCGGGGATGTAACAGAAGCTTCAACAGAAGAAACAACAGAACCGGAAACAGAGACCACAACCGGAGAGACAACAGAAGTTACGACGGAAAATTCTTCAGAGGGCACAACAACAGACCGTACAGAAGATGGAACAGGCAGCACGACACAGAGTGGTGATGGAGATACAACAGAAGTGAAAAAAGATGATAAGACAGCATCACCCAAGACAGGAGATGATATGAATCTGGCTGTGCTTTATATTCTGCTTGCAGTATCAGGAATGGGATGTCTGTATACGATCCGAAAACGGTAATCTGGTATTGGTAACAGGTATAGTAGTAGTTCTCTTATTTGAAAAATAATGTAGAACAAATTGTGTAAATAATCTTGACTTTTATAAAATAACAGCGTTATAATAACGCTGTTATTTTATATTGCATATAAATGCAAATACTGATCAAGGTGTGGTTTATGAGAAAAGAATCAGAAGGTGTAACGGAAAATTTACTTGCGGGTGCCAAGAAGGAATTCTTAAAATATGGATTTCATGATGCCAGCTTGCGGAGAATATCGGCAGACAGTGGTGTCAGCACGAATTCGATCTATACAAGATTTGGTGACAAGAGCGGATTGTTTACGGCAATTGTAAAGGAAGCCGCAGATGAGTTAATGGCGATTTATTCTGACAGCATAAAGAAAGCAGGAGAAGCGACAGATATCAGCCGGGCGGAGGATGCCGGAGATGAAGGAACGGATCTTGTACTGGAATATATTTATGGACATCTGGTAGAATTCAAACTGATCTTCTGCTGTTCGGTGGGAACAGAATATGAGACATATTTTGACAGGCTTGCGGCAAAGGAAGAACACTATTATAAACAGTTTGCGAAGCAGTTTTCGAATGGAGGACATCCGATAGATGATTTTTTTATCCATGTATATTGCAGGAACGGATGGCAGTATGTGTATGAACTCATCACACATGATAAGAGCTATGAAGAGGCAAAAGAATTTATGGCAAATGTCAGAGCATTTAACTATGCGGGCTGGCAGGCGGTGATCGGAATGAAGTTCTGATAATAGGGACTGTTGCATGAAATACAACATGCATCAGTCCTATAAAAATAAATATAGGTTAGCAAATACTAACTTTAGTAACAGGAGGTTAACTATGAAAGAAAAGAAACAAAGCGCATTGTCCAGACTCATGGGCATAGCAGGAGGGCATAAGTATTTTACCTATGCGTCCTGTGTTCTTGCGATCCTTTCTGCTTGGATCGCATTGATACCATTTTATGATATCTGGCGTATTATGAAAGAGATCCTTGAGGTTCGACCGGATTTCGCAGATGCGACACATATCAAAACCTATGGTTGGCAGGCCGTTGGATTTGCTCTGTTTGCAATGGTTGTCTATATTGCCGCACTGATGTGCTCCCATATTGCAGCTTTTCGTGTGCAGGCAAATATGAGAACCGCTATGATGGAGCATATCATGAAGCTGCCGCTTGGCTACGTTGAGAAAGAAGGAACCGGAAAGCTCCGTAAGGTTGTAAATGATTCAAGTGCAGCAACAGAGACTTTCCTCGCACATAACCTTCCGGATAAAGTAGTTTCCGTTGCAACGCCGGTTGGACTGTTAGTGGTGATGTTCGTATTTGACTGGAGACTGGGAATTGCCAGTCTGATTCCTGCGGTTCTGGCATTTATCATGATGGGAACATTGATGATGGGACCAAAGATGGCAGAGGATATGAAGCAGTATCAGAATGCACTTGAGACCATGTCTTCCGAGGCAGTTGAGTATGTAAGAGGTATTCCGGTTGTTAAGACCTTTGGACAGACGGTGTACTCATTCAAGAAGTTCAAAGCGGCGATCGATGATTATGAGAAATGGACGCTTGATTACACCAAGGGGATGATGAAGCCGATGGTTCTGTTTACAATGTCAGCAAATGGAATCTTTGCAGCACTGATCATTGTTGCTTACATTCTGGGTGGTAATCATGTAAGTAATACATTTGTATTAAACCTGATCTTCTATATCCTGATCACTTCGGTTCTTACAACTACACTGATGAAGATTGCCTATGCAGGCGAATCCCAGATGCTGGTGGAGGATGCATTACAGAGAATGGATGATATTCTAAATGCAAAGCCTCTGGTAAATACAGAAAAGCAGGAGATACCAAAGGATGCATCGATCACGATGGAGCATGTTACATTTGCCTATGATGAAGCAAAGAAAAATGCAATTGACGATATATCCATGAAGATTCCGACCGGTGCACATATCGCTTTCGTTGGACCATCCGGTGGTGGTAAGACGACATTGGCATCTCTGGTTGCAAGATTCTGGGATGTAAAGGATGGCAGCATAAAGATCGGTGGTGTGGATGTTAAAAATATTGACACTAAGAAACTGATGGAAGAAGTATCGTATGTATTCCAGGACAGCAAGCTGTTAAAGATCAGCATATTGGAAAATATAAGAATGGGCAGACCGGATGCGACTGACGAAGAAGTTATGCAGGCACTTTCCGCTGCTCAGTGTATGGATATCATAGAGAAGTTCCCGGCTGGGGTACATACGATGATCGGCTCCAAGGGAATCTATGTATCCGGTGGTGAAGCACAGCGGTTATCGATCGCAAGAGCATTTCTTAAAAATGCACCGATCCTGATCTTAGACGAAGCAACGGCATTTGCCGATCCGGATAATGAGCGTCTGGTTCAGAAAGCGTTTGAGAATCTGGCAAAGGATAAGACGGTTATCATGATCGCGCATCGCCTGTCAACCATAACGGATGCGGACTGCATCTATGTGCTTAAGGATGGTAAGATCGCAGAGAACGGAACACATGAGGAGTTGTCCGCAAAGGACGGAACCTATACCCATATGTGGAAGGAATATAACAAATCTGTCAACTGGCAGGTAGGAAGGAAAGGTGAAACAGCATGATAGAAAAATTAAAGCACAAATATGCCCTGTCCGAAAAGGGCGCAAATGCTATGGTTCGCGCCTTTGCAGCAGTTACGATCTCCAATCTGGTGCTGATGCTCCCGGTGGGACTGTTATATCAATTAACTTCCTATCTGTTGGAGAACCGTGTTCCAAAGGATAAACTGGCATTCTTTATTATTGGAATCATTGTAACTTTATTGTTAATTGTAATATCAACAGGTTTTCAATATAATTCGACTTTCTATTCGACCTATGTAGAGAGTGGAGTCCGTCGAAGAACACTTGCAGAAAAGTTGAGAAAGCTTCCGCTTTCTTTCTTTGGCAAGAAGGATCTTGCAGATCTGACAAATACGATCATGTCCGACTGTGCATTGATCGAGACAGCAAGCTCACACTGGATTCCTGAGCTTGTAGGTGCATTTATATCTACAACACTGATCGTGATCGGTTTGTTTTTCTATAACTGGAGAATGGCGCTGGCGGCTGTATGGGTTATGCCGGTAGCATTTGCCATCGTTGGTTATTCAAAGACAGTTATGGGTAAGGTCCATGAGAAGACAATAACCTATAAGCTTGCATGTCTGGATGGGATACAGGAAGGTCTGGAAACGATCCGTGATCTTCGTTCCAATAATATGGCTGATTCTTATATGGAGGGCCTGAATAAAAAGATCAAGGATGTCGAGCATTATGCGATCGTATCCGAATTTGCAAATGCAGCATTTGTCTGCTCCGCACAGATGATCTTAAAACTTGGTATCGGGACAGTAGCACTTGTTGGAAGTATTCTTCTGGTTGATGGCAAGATCAGTGTACTGACGTTCTTTGCATTTCTATTGGTTGTAACCAGGATGTATGAGCCGCTTCAGATCTCACTTCAGAATCTGGCTGCCGTTATCAGTATCAATAAGAACTGTGAGCGTATGGATGAGATCCTGTCTCATGATGAACAGACAGGAAGAGAAAATCCGGATAATAAGGGATATGACATCGTATTTGACCATGTGGCATTCTCCTATAAGGACGGAGAACAGGTGCTTTCCGATGTCAGCTTTACGGCAAAGCAGGGTGAGGTCACAGCCCTGATCGGACCATCCGGCGGGGGTAAGACAACGGTTTCCAGACTGGCAGCAAGATTCTGGGATAACAATGCCGGTACGATCACGGTCGGCGGAATGAATGTTCTGGAAATTGATCCGGAGCAGTTATTGTCCTTGTATTCGATCGTATTTCAGGATGTTACATTGTTCAATAATACAATTATGGAGAATATCCGGATCGGTAAAAAGGATGCGACCGATGAAGAAGTTATGGCAGCAGCAAAGCTTGCAAACTGTACAGACTTCATCGAGAAGCTTCCGGATAAATGGGATACCATGATCGGTGAAAACGGTTCCGAGTTGTCCGGTGGTGAACGTCAGAGAATCTCGATCGCAAGAGCGTTCTTAAAGGATGCGCCGATCATTCTGATGGATGAAGCAACCGCATCTCTGGATGTAGATAATGAGTCGGTTATTCAGGAATCCATCTCCAAGCTGATCCGGAATAAGACGGTACTTATCATTGCACATAGAATGCGTACGGTAGATGGTGTTGATAAGATCGTTGTGTTGAAGGATGGCGTAGTTGCGGAGCAGGGGACACCTGCGGATCTGAAAGCCAGGAACGGCATCTACAAGCATATGGTTGACCTCCAGTTACAGTCTGAGCAGTGGAAATACAATTAAAGTTATGAAAAATTTGGAGTCGGTGGGATATATATATTTATTACGCAGAGCACTTTCGTTCGATTATTACGTAGCGGTACTAAACTCATCACCAGATGGTGATTCGTTAAGGACCGACGTAATAATAGGTCTGCTTCATAAAATATATATCCCTCCGGCTTCAAATTTTTTAGGCGTTAGTTCATCATACCAATCGTTTGTATTTCCGCTGCTCTATGTTAGTGTTGACCTGAATGGAATAAGTTGCAGTTTGGGTTAAAATAGGGTATGTTGAATATAGAATCGTGCAAAATATAGAGTAATGCAGAAATTTTGAATAAGAGAATGTATAATAAATTACAGGGCTACAGGAGGTTGGCGATTATGGCGAAGATTGATACCAGGGAGATACAGATACCATCGATATTAAAGGTGGAGAAAGATCTGCTCAGACGGATCGGGGGTTATCTTGCAGATGAGGGAATCTACAAGGTTGTGATCCTGTTTGGCAATGGGTTGATCGATATGTTTGGACATACGGTGATGGAGGGTATGTCAGACAGCGGTGTTGAGGTGCTCCAATATATGGAGATGGATACCGTTCGGATTGACGATCTGGTGCAGCTTGCATTTTCATTCCCGAATACAGCACAGGCAGTGCTTGGTATCGGAGGCGGTAAGGTGGTTGATGCGGCCAAATATTGTGGCTTCTTAAGAAAACTGCCATTTATCAGTGTGCCGACGTCGGCATCCAGTGATGGATTTTCCAGTGCCAGCGCATCTCTGATCGTGGAGGGACGACGCAAATCCGTACCGGCAGGGATCGCATATGGAATCTTTGCAGATATCGATGTGATAAAGGGGGCACCGGAGGCATTTCTGTTTTCCGGTATCGGTGATATGGTATCGAAGATCACGGCACTTTATGACTGGAATTTTGAAGAAGCACATGGACATGGTTCGGTAAATGACTTTGCGATGATGATATCGAAGAAGGCGGTCAACAGCTTTGTGCGGACACCGTTTAAAGACATTCACGATGAACGGTTTATCAAAGAACTATTAGATTCTCTTGCCATGAGCGGTGTGGCAAATGAGATTGCAGGAGACAGTGCGCCGACCAGTGGAAGTGAGCATCTGATATCACATGCATTGGATCAGATGTTGGAACGTCCGCAGCTTCATGGTATTCAGGTCGGAGTTGCAACATATCTGATGAGTGTTGTTCAGGATCACAGATATGAGCGGATCAATACGGTATTTACAGATACCGGATTCTGGGATTATGTGAAGACAGTCGGTATGAAGCGGGAAGATTTCATCCGTGCGATCGAAAAAGCACCGGCTATAAAACCATTCCGGTATACTTATCTTCACGAAGAACAGTACCGAAAGAAAGCGATAGAAGTATTGCAGTCAGACACGAAGCTGTCAGAGGTTTTACAGGCATAATTTGTGTCAGGGACGGATAAACGAAGGAGGGAACAGTATGACATACGAACATTTTTTAGAGGAATACAGACGAAAACTCCGCACACCGGAGGAAGCGGTTTCCGTTGTAAAAGATGGTGACTGGGTGGATTATACCTGTTCACTTGGAAAGCCGGAGATCCTGGATCGTGCATTGGCGAAACGTAGAGACGAGCTGTTTGATGTTAAGATCCGTGGTAATCTGATCTCAGGACCGATCGCAGTTGCAGAATGTGATGAGAGTCAGGAGCATTTTACTTATCACAGCTGGCATTGTTCAGCATATGAGCGGTCGTTATGCGATCGTGGACTCTGTTATTATATTCCGATGGTATTTCATAATAATGCAGCATATTATGAGTATTTTCTTAAGGTAAATGTAGTTATGCTCAGTGTGTCACCGATGGATCGGCATGGATATTTTAATTATTCGGTCAATACCGGAGTGGCAGCACCAATCGTGCGTGCGGCAGATATCGTGATCGTAGAGATCAATGAGAATCTTCCGAAGGTTCGCGGCGGTTATGATGAGTGTATCCATATTTCGGATATTGATTATATCGTGGAAGGAGAGCATGAACCGTATCCGGATATGCTGATGCCGGAGCCGACTGCAGTTGATCGTAAGATTGCGGAACTGATCATTCCTTATATCGTGGATGGAGCAACCCTGCAGATCGGTATTGGAAGTATGCCGAATGCACTGGGTGATATCATTGCGGAGTCTGATCTGAAGGATCTTGGTATGCATACGGAGCTTTGCAGTGATGCATATCTGAAAATGTATCTGGCGGGAAAGCTCACGAACAAATACAAGCAGATCGATCGCGGAAAAGGAGTATTTGGTTGTGCGGTCGGAAGCAAGAACCTATATGATTGGATTGATGATAATCCGGGAGTTGCGGCATATCCGTTAGAGTACGTGAATCGTCCCGGAGTGATCGGTGAGATTGATAACATGGTTTCCATCAATAGCTGTGTTGCTGTTGATCTGTATGGTCAGGTGGCAGCGGAGAGTGCAGGTGTCAGACAGATATCCGGAACCGGTGGACAGCTGGATTTCCTCGTTGGTGCATCTGCATCTAAGGGAGGTAAAGCATTTATCTGCATGAGTTCTGTGTACAAGGACAGTAAAGGGGTGGTTCATTCAAGAATTCATCCACAGTTTAATGGCGATATCGTTACTTCTCCAAGAAGTCAGGTTTATTTTCTGGCAACGGAATATGGGGTTGTGAATCTGGAAGGCCGTTCAACATGGGAGCGGGCTGAGGCTCTGGTATCGATCGCACACCCTGATTTCAGAGATGAATTGATCAGGGAAGCGGAAGCAAGAAAGATTTGGCGGAGATCCGGCCGGAGATAGACGACGGATGGCGAAATTGATATATGTCATATATCAGATGGTTGATAACAGGGGGTTAACTTAGAAGAAAGGCGAAGATAATGGTTGTGCATAGCTCCACTTTTCTTTTATAATGGCAGTATAATAATATACAGATATAAGAGGCAGAGATGAAGATAACATTAGCGGCTACATTACGTCATTATGATAAGAAAAATTTCATAAAGGATCTTCTTGCAGGTATTATTATCATGGCAGTATCCATTCCAATCTCCATGGGATATGCACAGATTGCCGGACTTCCTGCGGTCTATGGACTGTATGGTTCGGTATTTCCAATCTTGATATTTGCTCTGTTCTCGACATCGCCTCAGTTTATTTTTGGAGTGGATGCAGCTCCGGCAGCCCTTATTGGGTCGGCATTGTTAAGCCTTCATATAGAGAGTGGATCAGAGGAGGCAATGGCGGTTGTTCCGGTACTGACCTTCTTTGTGGCATTGTGGCTTCTGGCGTTTTATATTATGAAAGCAGGAAAACTGGTCAACTATATATCGGCACCGGTTATGGGCGGATTCATTACCGGAATCTGTACGACTATTATACTAATGCAGGTGCCGAAGCTGATGGGAGGATCGGCAGGAACCGGAGAGTTTTTTGAGCTGGCAGAACATATCATAAAGACAGCCAAAGATATCAACCGGCGGTCGGTGGTACTGGGACTTGCGGCTCTTGTGCTATTGCTGGTATGTAAGAAGCTGATCCCGAAATTCCCGATGGCGGTTCTTTTGATGATAGCCGGTGCAGGCATGACATACCTGCTTCCTATAGAGGACTGGGGTGTACAGACACTTGCATCTGTTGATACCGGACTCCCACGCTGGGACGTTCCGGATTTTAGTGTGATATCGATCCGTGAGGCTGTAACGATCAGCCTGTCGGTAGCAGTCGTTATAATGGCAGAGACACTTCTGGCGGAGAATAATTTTGCGCAGAAGAATGGTTACCGGATCAATGATAACCAGGAGATTCTGGCATTTTCAATGGGGAATTTCCTTGCGGCATTTACCGGTTGTTGTCCGATCAATGGCTCGGTATCAAGAACGGCAATGGGAGAACAGTATCAGGCAAAGACACAGCTTACCGGTATCATAGCAGGTCTTTCCATGATCGTTGTTCTGGTCTGTGCAACCGGATTTATCGGTTATCTTCCGGTTCCTGTGCTTACAGCCATTGTGATATCAGCGTTGCTTGGAGCAACGGAATTTGATCTTGCGGCAAGACTCTTTAAAGTCAGCCGTACAGAATGCCTGATCTTTTTCGGGGCATTCTTTGGTGTGCTGTTACTTGGCACGATCAACGGTGTATTGATCGGCATTCTTCTTTCGTTTACAGAGATGATCATACGGACAGCCAAGCCTGCAAGATGTTTCCTTGGAATCCAGCCGGGTCATAAGCATTTCCGGGATCTGAAGGAGAGCAGCCAGATCCATGCAATCTCCGGTGTACTGATCTATCGGTTCAGCAGCAATCTGTTCTTTGCGAATATACAGATCCTCCAGAGAGATATTGAAGATCATATCACGCCTGAGACAAAGGCGGTTATCATAGATGCCAGTGGAATCGGCAGTATCGATATAACAGCGGCTGACAGGATCGCCATGTTATATCAGTCGTTAAAGGATAAGGGAATCCGTTTCTACATGACAGAGCATATCGCAGATGTGAATGAACAGCTGCGTAAGCTGGGACTTGGTTATCTGATTGAGGAAGGCTGTGTCAGACGAACAGTACATATTGCCTTAAAGGATATGGGAATTAAGCGACCATATCCATTAGAGGGTGATGTAGACAATCAGCCGAGAAGTGCGTCCAGAAAGCGTGCAGATAACAGGGTTCAGGAATTTGTCTGGGCGTTTGGAGCGGAGAGTGAAGATGAGATAGAGAAGCAGATCAGACTTCAGATCGAGCATTTGAAACAGACCGGAGATGTTGATGAGCTTTTGCATGGAAGCTGGTCACATATGGAAGCTATGGATGAGGATGAGTGGTTAGAGCATCTGGAAGAGCATCTGAAGGAGATCGTTCATATATCAGGTAAGGATGAGAAAACGATTGCCAGACGCTTCGAGGAGCATCGTAGAGAGATCCATGACCGTATTGCAAAGGAACATCCGGAGCTTGCGGAGAAGTTTAAAGAACGAAGACATTTGCTGGATGAGCATTTGAAAGAAAAACATCCTGAGGTTTATGAGTTGGTCGTAAAACTCCGGGAGAAAGATAATTAATAAAAATAACAAAATAATAATTCTGTCATATATTGTACTATACCTGAATATAAGAAAGGAAGAGAGCAATTTATGGCACAGTTTACCAATCAGGCACAGCTTCGCTATGGTAATTCCATAGCAAATTCCAATATAGCAGTCGGAGAACTGCTGGAGGTATTGTCAGCAAGCAAGACCGCAGTCAGAAAGACATATGGTCAGAATGATACCGTAACGTATATTATAACGATTGTAAATTCCGGTACGACTGCATTTAATGGTCTGACAGTTACAGATAATCTGGGCGCATACACATTTGGAACAGAAACACTGACTCCGCTCACTTATATGGCTGATAGTGTGAAATATTATGTAAATGGAGTGCTTCAGTCAACACCGGTTGTTGTTGCAGAACCATCACTTGCAATTTCAGGACTGACAGTTCCTGCAGGGGGCAATATCACAGTTGCTTATGAGACAGAGGTGAATGCATTTGCACCGATGGATGCAGCAGGAACGATCACGAATACAGCAGTTGTATCCGGTGGTGGTATTACTCCGATCACGGTAACAGAGACGATCGGTACAGAGAGTACGCCGATCCTTACAATCACGAAGTCTGTAAGTCCGGTTCCTGTAACAGAAAACGGAACATTGACCTATACTTTCCTGATCCAGAATGCAGGAAGTGCACCGGCAGATATCGGAACCGATGCGGTGATAGTGGATACCTTTAATCCGCTTTTGTCAAACCTTGCAGTATCCTTTAATGGAACGGCATGGGCAGAGACAACAAACTATACCTATGATGAGACAACAGGAGTGTTTACAACGATTGCGGGTCAGATCACAGTTCCGGCTGCAACCTATACACAGAATCCGGCTACCGGTGTATGGACGGCGGATCCGGGTGTCAGTACATTGGTTGTAAAAGGCACGATCTAGGGATTTTCTGTATGCAGAATTGTGTTGAGCAGACAGACGAAAGTCTGTAGTGACATTATATAATATTGTAAGACTACAAAGGCGGCTGCTTCTTTGACCTGTAAGAAGCAGCCGCCTGTCTATAAATTACCCCTCATATGAATAAAGTGAACATCAAATGATGTAACAATAAAAACAATTAAATATTACCATGCTGATGTACAAAAAACCAGAAGTGGCATTTATAAAGTTGAATCTGCCACTCGATTTTCATTTTCAGAAATCAGCTTTTGTATCTCATTTCTGACAAGTGTATTATCTAAAACATAATCTTCAAAATCTACCGAGTGAAAGGTATAGGTTAAAGCATGAATAATATCTGGATCAGATACACAGATAATAAAATCCAGTTCTTTATTTGGAACAAGCAGGGCGTACTGATCCGTATATAAAAGAAATGCCCAGTTATCCGATACCGGAATTTTTTCGGTATCAAGGACAAAGAGGTTCCGGTCAAGCCGTGATTTTAACTGTTCCAGAACATTGATAATATCTGCCGTGTTTGCTTCTACATAGAACCCGGATTCGGAAATCACATGATTTCTTGCAAATTCCCGGATGCCGTCCAGTGTGATGCCCTCACTGGCATTCATTTGCTGCATGAAATGAAAATGCTGTTTTAGGGTTTCCTTGAATTCTTCAGGAACATATTTCTCAACCAGATCATCGGTCACCATCAGGCAGGCACCGGGATGCTTCTGGATAAAGATCACTTCTTCTGCAGGAATGGATCTTGCCTGAAACTGTGGAAGCTCCTTCTGGCTGAAGCTGGAAAGAAATGGTTTCGCATGGTCAAATACGGAAGCAAATTCTTTACGCATAAATCCGATAAGGCTCGGATCGGTCAACAGACAACCTTTGTTGGCATCGGCATTTAGCAGGAGACTGGCATCATCCGTTATGATATAGAACGGGAAAAGTACACCGGAGTTCTTGCTGACTTTTTGTTCATTGGAATAATAGTAAATGTTATAGGTGATGTTGGTCCCTTTTGTAAGAATCGATTCTAACAGAGTGGCAAATCCGTCCAGTTTTTCAGTGATGTCATCCGGATTTTTTGTTTGGAAATGCAGTATCTGGGAAATTGTTGCATTTTGAAATTTCCCAGAAGTGATAAGTGAGTGAATGTTGGAAAACAGTTTGATCCGTGATGACAGGTCGAACGGAAGTGATACCTGTAAGTGATTGTTTTCTTTTTTGCTGGCGTGTATTAAGAATTTAGTCAGACCACAGATGATCTCATCCGTGGAGTGATAAAGTATAGTTCCTGTGGTAGCCTGTGACTGATCTGTATCAATCGGATTATCAGGTAGTTTATTTTGTAATTCCTGTGAGCGGGAAGGTGTCTGGTTGTTAGATGCATTGGTATCTATATATGGAGAACCAATCACCCTCAGACATTTCTCTGTGAATTTCAGGTAATGATAATTGGTCTCACCCAGCCGTTCCAGATAAAAGGCATCATATAAAGCCATCTCATCGGTAGCAGATATATCAAGCTGGCGGATAATACTTGTAATCTGATCTTTTGTGGGAATACGTTTGCCGCTCAAGATCTGATAGAAGCTTGAACGGTCGATCCCGGTTTCATTGATCAGAGAATTTTTCGTTACGGATTGTGAATCGATGATTGAATTTAATAATGAATGAAATGACATGCAGTTATACCGGCAATAACTTTAGATTAGTAAAACATGGAAGTAAATATGTAATGTTAAGCCGATCTTCCTCCTAACAATAGTATTTACATCTGTATAGTTTAACTGAAAACGTAATATGTGTCAACATCATTGCGTGCAACAAGAGAAGACAAGTGTAGTTTTCTACTGATTCAACAAGAGCTGGGAGTATAAATCATACTGCATATTTGTTGGCTATAAGAAAAACTTATAGCCAGTCAAATATATATCCTATAACTTAAATAGGATATAATGGTTGACAACCGGAAAAACGGACGCTATAATCATGAAACATGAAAGGAACAAAATAGATAAAACATATCAACATAGTATGGAATGTTTCTGAGAATAAATCACAGAGAATTTACAAGGAGGATAAGCATATGGGCTCAGAAAGAATCATGACAATTGCAAAGAACAATATGTGTTGCTGCCGGATGATGTGTGATTGTATGGCGTTTATTTCATATGCTTTGAACACCTGATTTGTTAGATATATAGTATTGTTTATCATATAACAAAGGGCAGTTGTCATAAGCATATGATGACTGCCTTTTGTTATGCAGCAGGATGGTATCTATTACATGGATAAAGTAGAAGACTGTCTGATTTATAATAGGAAAAGAACTTGAAAGGGGAGAACAATATGGCAATTATTCAGATCGAGCATGTGTCGAAGACGTTTCAGACCAAAGACGGAACGATCGATGCTTTAAAGGATGTATCACTGAATATTGAAGCTGGCGACATTTATGGAATCATCGGAATGTCCGGTGCAGGGAAAAGTACTCTGGTACGATGTATCAATCATATAGAAGTGCCGACATCGGGAACGGTTGTGGTACAGGATAAGGAGCTTGGAGATCTGTCAGATAAAGAGCTTCGTAAACAGAGAGAACATATCGGTATGATCTTCCAGCATTTTAATCTGCTGATGCAGAAATCGGTTCTTGATAATGTATGTTTTCCACTGTTCATTCAGGGAAAATCAAAGGCAGAGGCGAGAAAGAAAGCATATGAACTGTTAGAGATCGTTGGTTTGCGGGATCGTGCAAAAGCATATCCTTCACAGTTGTCCGGTGGACAGAAGCAGAGAGTTGCGATCGCAAGAGCACTTGCATCCGATCCGCAGATCCTGCTTTGTGATGAGGCAACCAGTGCACTTGATCCACAGACGACATCGTCGATTCTGGAACTGTTAAAGGATATCAACCAGAGATTTGGAATCACGATCGTTGTGATCACTCACCAGATGGCAGTTGTCCGTGAAATCTGTAATCAGGTAGCGATCATGAAGGATGGTCAGGTCGTTGAGCACGGCAGAACGATTGATATCTTTAATCATCCAAAGTCCGAAGTAGCCAGAGAGCTGTTACAGAAGGACGAAGAAAATGCCACAGAGCCGAAGTCATTAAAGACAACTGACCGCATAAAGAATGGAACCAGAATCCGAATCGTATACACGGAGAATTCAGCATTTGAACCGGTAATTGCAAATATGATCCTGACATTTAAGGAGCCGGTCAATATCTTAAAAGCAGCGACTAAGAATGTCGGGGGCGTGGCAAAGGGAGAAATGATACTTGAGCTTCCGAAGGGTTCGACAAATGTTGCAGCGATGGAAAAGTACCTGAAAGAACGGGGACTGGAGCTTGAAGAATTAAGTGACAATGTGAATGGAGGTGAGGAACATGTGGACGGAACAAATTAGAGAAATGATCTTAAATGGTATCTTAGAGACACTTTATATGACAGTTGTTTCTACATTGTTTGGATATGTATTCGGACTTCCGATGGGCGTGCTCCTCTGTATCAGCGATAAAGACGGACTGAAACCGCATCCGGTTTTGTATAAGATTCTTGATTTTATCGCAAATATCGTTCGAAGCGTACCATTTCTGATCCTGTTGATCTTATTGATCCCATTTACCAGATTTCTTCTTGGTAAGAGTTACGGATCAACAGCAACGATCGTACCGCTTACGGTAGCAGCTATTCCGTTTATCGCAAGAATGGTAGAGTCATCCTTGAAGGAAGTTGACAACGGAGTTGTTGAGGCTGCCCGTGCAATGGGTGCGGGAACGATGCGGATCATCCTTCGTGTGCTCCTTGTAGAGGCAAGAACATCGCTGATCACCGGAGCAACGATCGCGATCGGAACCATCCTTGGTTATTCTGCTATGGCAGGCGCAGTCGGAGGTGGTGGACTTGGTGATATCGCAGTCCGCTATGGATATTACAGATACCAGACAGATATCATGATCGTGACAGTTATCTTACTGATCGTGATCGTTCAGATCTTCCAGTCAGTCGGAATGCTGATCGCAAACCGATTAGACCGGAGAAAATCATAATCAGATAAACCCTGACCATGACAGCCGGATCAGTACCGGAGCGTTATTGGCGGTTTACAAACAGATGTCAGGAAAGTGCACACCGGGCATCCGATATATAAAAATGAAAAGAAAAAATAAAGAAAGAGAGGAATCTTCCATGAAAAAGACATTTAAGAAATTATTAGCACTTACATTAACAGGCGTATTAGTAGCAGGAGCCCTTTCAGGCTGCGGCAAGAAAGAAGATAAAGACAGCAAAACAGATTCAAAGACAATTACGATTGCAGCATCTGCAACACCACATGCTGAGATTCTTGAGTATGCAAAGACAGCATTAAAGGAAAAAGGATATGATCTTCAGGTTACAGTATTTGATGATTATGTAAAGCCAAATGAGGTTGTAGAAAGCGGCGAGTTCGATGCAAACTACTTCCAGCATGTTCCATACCTTGAGAGCTTCAATGAAGAAAAAGGTACACACCTTGTAGTTGCAGGCAAGATCCACTATGAGCCATTCGGTATCTATCCGGGTACAAAGAAAAGCTTAGACGAGATCGCTGATGGTGATTCTATCGCAGTTCCGAATGATACAACAAATGAAGCAAGAGCCCTTCTGTTATTACAGGACAACGGAATCATCAAGTTAAAGGATGGCGCAGGTATCAATGCAACTGTTAATGATATCGAAGAAAACCCACACAATGTAGAAATCGTTGAACTTGAGGCAGCACAGGTTGCCAGAGTTGTAAACGAGACAGCGTATGTCGTTTTAAATGGTAACTATGCACTTGCAGCAGGTTTCTCAGTAGGAAAAGATGCTCTTGCATATGAGCAGAATGATTCAGAAGCAGCTAAGACCTATGTAAACGTTATCGCTGTTAAGGAAGGCAACGAAAACAACGAAGCAATCAAGGCACTCGTTGACGTATTAAAGTCTGACGACGTAAAGAACTACATCAAAGAAACTTACGATGGAGCAGTTCTTCCTTACGAGGAATAATATTTAGCAACAATCCAAACCATAAAAAGCCATTAGAGCAATAAGAGAAAAATTCATGTATTTTTTATTCAGCTTGCGCACTGATTTGTCAGCAGTCGCCCTAACTCACCCTGACGGGTTCAGACAAGGGCTTGGTGCTGACAGTTAGCGCAAGCTTCATTACAAAAATATTATGAACATTTTTCTTCTTATTTGCCTAATGGCTTTTTTAGCTTGGATTGTTGCGTTGCATTTTTATCTCCTCGTAAGGAAGAGTTGCAGCCCTAACTCACCCTGACGGGTTCAGACAAGGGCTTGGTGCTGACAGTTAGCACAAACTTTATCGCGAATCCTTCATGAATGTTTTTTCACCATATCTGTTTCAGGGCTTTTTATTGTGAGATGATATTCGCTATCTTTCTTTACGAGGGGCTTATACTTCGTTATGCAATATAAAATTTCCCGACTACTGTATTGATAAGACATTCACAGAGTTTTCGTAATTCTGCTTGCGCTAACTGTCAGCATCAAGCCCTTGTCTGAACCCGTCAGGGTGAGTTAGGGCGACTGCTGACAAATCAGTGCGCGAGCTGAATAGAAAACGGAGTGAGTCTTTCAACTACAGTAGTCGGGGGAATTTTATATGTTTAACAGAGATTATCCCTCGTAAAGAAAGATAGCGAATAGAAGTGGTGGCAGAAAGCCCTGAAACAAATATGGTGAAAAGTTTTGGGTGTATGCTATAATAATGCCGACAGGCAGCTGGGCAGTGTGGCTGCCTGTTGGGTAAATATAGGCGATAAAAGGAGCCGGTAGAGAGCGTTATGAAAAAGATTTTTATTGTGGAAGATGATAAGAGCATATGCATGGAGCTTGTTGAGATTTTGGAGAACGAAGGCTATGCAGCATCCTATCTGACTGATTTTGAACATTCAAAAGAGGAGATTCTGGCAGCGAGGGCAGATCTGATTTTGATGGATATTAATATTCCGGGCATAAATGGCAGAAATCTGTTAAAGGAGATTCGGAAGGAATCGGATATCCCGGTTATTATGGTGACTAGTCGTACATCAGAGATGGACGAGGTTCTGTCGATGAGTTATGGGGCAGATGATTATATCACGAAGCCGTATAATCCGACGATCCTGTTGCTGCGGATCGCAGCAGTGCTGAAACGGATGGAGGGAAGCCAGAATGCAGCATCCTATCGTGGAGCAGAGGTGAATTTCAGCAAAGGGACAATCCGGCTTGGTGAGAAAGAACAGGTTCTGACGAAGAATGAGATGATCATTTTCCAACGGCTGTTAAGCAGTAAGGACAAGATCGTATCCAGAGATGAGATCATGACAGATCTCTGGGATAATGAAGAATATGTAAATGATAATGCACTTACGGTTAATATCAGCAGGCTTCGGACAAAGCTTGCAGAGCTTGGACTGCCGGATGCGATCGAGACAAGAAAGAAACAGGGGTATCGTCTGATATGAGAATTTGTGAATATATAAAAGATAAAGCGGGTATTCTGATCGGTTATCTGTTATTTATAGCGATCATGTTAATTGCTTTTCGTGCGATGCGGACACCAGGGGAGCTGACGGTGATCTTTCTTGTGCTGACAGTTTTGCTTCTGGTAACTGTCATATTAACAGACTATATAAAACGCAGACATTTCTATAATTCCCTTTATGCACATATGGAGCAGTTGGATCAGAAATATCTGGTCATGGATACGTTAGAGGAGCCGGGCTTCTATGAAGGAAAGCTGGTCTATGAAGCGTTATATGAGATTAATAAATCCATGACAGAGCATGTGAGGGAGTACCGGCAGAGTGTGGATGATTTCAAGGATTTTATCGAGATATGGGTGCATGAGATCAAACTGCCGATCGCAAGTCTGGTATTGATGTGCCACAATAATCAGGATAAGATACCGAAGAAATACGAAGATCAGGTGAACCGCCTGGATGCATATGCCGATCAGGTGCTGTATTATGTCCGGGCAGAACATGCGAGCAAAGATTATCGGTTTGATTCAGTGCGAATCAAGTCGGTTGTGAATAAAGTGGCGTTGAAGAATAAAGATATGTTGCTGGAGAGTGACATTTGTCTGGATGTGCATGACGTTGATGTCAGCGTTACGACAGATGCCAAATGGCTGGAATTCATGATAAACCAGATCATGAGCAATAGCATCAAATATATGAAGCCGGATGAGGATCGGCAGATCCGGATCTGGACGACAAAAGCAGGTGGCGATATCACACTCCATATCAGAGATAATGGAATCGGAATTTCCGAAGCAGACCTTCCTCGCGTTTGCGAAAAATCGTTCACCGGTGAGAACGGACGTCGTTTTGCCAAGTCAACAGGTATGGGCTTATATATCGTAAAAGGTCTGTGCGACCAGCTAGGACACCATCTTACCATCACTTCCAAAGAAAATATCGGAACAGACGTCGCTGTAACCTTTGGCGGAAACGACTATTATCTGGTGGATGAATAAAACTATACTTTACCATGTGCCCCTTATCTGACAGACAGATAAAGAATGCCCAATGTCTTAACCTTACAAAACTGTAACCTTCTGTAACATAAGAAAAACGACACTCTCCCTTGAAAACGATATACTCACACTTGTAAACAGGAGATGAGGTGTTGACAGGATCAACAACTCTTAACTCAGTTATTAATAGAAAATGGTGTGTGGGTAAATCGTTTTAGTATTTCGTGGATGCTTTTATGGGTCTGTTGTTCTGACAGTGAGCAATCCCTAAAATCCATAGAGCAGCCGACTGAGTGTTCTGCTATCCTGTGCCATGTCGTCGGAGCAATGATTTTATCGCGACAGAGACATGTGCAGATAGGATGGCAGAACATGAGGAAAGGCAAACGTGATTTTACGGGATGCTCACTGGTGGAACAATGGTTACAAAAAACATGTAAGTGTTACCTGAACGATTTAGTCACACACCGGATAGCAAGGAGAGACAAAAGTGGAAACAATTTTAAAGATTGAGAATATCGAAAAGTATTATGGCAACAAATCCAACATTACAAAAGCCATTGATAACATTTCATTTAGTGTAGAAAAAGGTGAGTACGTTGCGATCATGGGAGCATCCGGAAGTGGAAAGACGACACTGCTTAATTGCATTTCCACCATAGACCGTGTCAGCAGCGGTCATATCTATGTAGGAAGAGATGATATCACAAAGCTTCGCGGCAACCAGTTGAACCGCTTCCGCCGGGAAGAACTGGGATTTATCTTTCAGGATTTCAACCTGTTAGATACACTGACAGCATATGAGAACATTGCATTGGCATTATCGATACAGAACACTCCTGCAAAGAAGATTGATGAAAAGATAAAGAAGATCGCAAAGGAGCTTGCGATCGAAGAAGTCCTGAATAAATATCCATATCAGATGTCCGGTGGTCAGAAACAGAGAGTGGCATCTGCGAGAGCGATCATTACGAACCCGAAGCTGATCCTTGCCGATGAACCGACCGGAGCACTGGATTCCAAATCCGCAAAGCTGTTGCTTGAAAGTCTGAAACATCTGAATGAAGAACTGTCAGCTACGATCCTGATGGTAACACATGATTCCTTTACCGCAAGTTATGCCGGTCGCATCCTGTTCATCAAGGACGGTAAAATATTCCATGAGCTTCGCCGTGGAGCAGACAGCCGAAAAGAATTCTTCAACAAGATCATAGATGTCGTAACTTTGCTTGGAGGTGACTTAAATGACGCTCTTTAAGTTATCCCTTAGTAATATGAAGAAAAGCCTGAAGGACTATGCAATCTATTTCTTCACTTTAGTTCTTGGCGTAGCGATCTTCTATATTTTTAATGCGATCGAGACACAGACGGCGATGATGAGGATCTCCAAAGATACCAGAGAAATTGTAGAGCTGATGGCAAATATCATTTCCGGTGTCAGCGTATTCATTGCATTTGTGCTTGGTTTCCTGATCATATATGCCAGCCGATTTCTGATGAAACGGCGTAACAAAGAATTTGGATTGTATCTGCTGCTTGGAATGGGCAAATGGAAGGTGTCAAAGATGGTGTTTATCGAGACACTGATCATCGGTCTGGTTTCACTTGGCGTTGGGCTTCTTTCCGGTATCGGAATTTCCCAGCTTACCAGTCTGTTAGTTGCAAATATGTTTGAAGCGGATATGTCTTCTTATAATTTTGTATTTTCAAGTTCTGCATTTGTAAAGACCTGTTTCTATTTTGCTATCATCTATGTGGTTGTGATCCTGTTTAATACGATCGCGATCGGACGCTGCAAATTGATCGACCTGTTCCAGAGGGGCAGAAGATCAGAGACTGTTAAGATGAAAAATCCGTGGATATCGGTATTCGTATTTCTCCTTTCCGTAGCAGGACTTGGATATGCATATTACCAGATCAATTCAAATACAACAGAGCTCTATATGAAAGATATCTATTTCTGTATCGGGCTTGGATGTGTCTGCACATTTTTGTTTTTCTGGTCGATTTCCGGTATGTTGTTCCGGTTAGTTTCTTCCATGAAACGTGTTTATTATAAAGGGCTGAATTCATTTGTCATCCGTCAGATGAGCAGTCGTGTAAATACAAATGTACTGTCAATCTCGATCATTTGTATTATGTTATTTGTTACAATCTGCGTGCTGACTTCGGCGCTTACGATCCGAAATGGTTTGAATGAGGGTTTAAGAAGGTATGCTACCGTTGATGTAAATATTACCAGACAGGTAAGAAGCTCCGATTATGATGTTGAAGCCGGTAAGGGTGCGGATGAGGATGCTTATTATGATCCGACATGGGATAAACGCGATATTTGCGATATATATAAGGAATATGGAATTGATTTGCCGTCTATGTTTTCAGCCTATGAAGATGTGTATATATACTCATTGCCGGATTTCACATACGGGGATACGTTCAGTGAGCAGGCAAAGGGTGAGTTCCTTGGTGACCAGCCGGTGTATGGTATGATGGATGTTATGGAAAATGTCATGACAGTGTCCGATTATAATCGTGTGGCAAAGCTGTGTGGTTTTGAAACTGTGTCGATCAAAGATGATGAATACGGAGTTGTGGTAAATTACAAGCAGATGGTGAAATACAGGGATATGTCATTGCAGGCCGGTACGACGATTCAGGTAAATGGTTATGAACTGAAGCCGGGAATGAGCAAATGTCAGGCTGGTGATGTCCAGATCTCTACGCAGGCGATTAATACTGGTATCATTATTGTGCCGGATGGGGTGCTTACAGGAGTAACTCCGATCTCTGAAAGCTTGCTTGCAATCTATAATACGACCGATACGGATAAGATCATGGCAAGAAATGAACATATCAATCTGGACGATGACCCGGATGTCAGGCTGAGTCTGAATACGAAAGAAAATGTAAAAGCTGCCAGTATCGGACTTGGCGCGATTGCATCCTTTATCGGCTTATATATTGGAATGATCTTCCTGATCTCCGGTGCAGCGATCCTTGCATTAAAGGAATTGTCAGAAAGCACCGATAATGTGGAACGATATAAGATGCTTCGAAAGTTGGGTGTGGATCAGAAGATGATCAATCATGCGTTATTTGCACAGATGGGTCTGTTCTTCCTGTTTCCGCTTGCACTTGCAGTCATTCATTCAATATTTGGATTGAAATTCAGCAGACAGATCCTTTCGCTGATGGGAACAGATGACATGGGAGCAGCCATGCTTATGACCGTTGTTGTTCTGGTTGTGATTTATGGCGGATATTTTCTGATCACCTATTTCAGTGGCAGAAAGATCATCAGTGAACAGTAGGGTTTCCTTGACGATGACAATATCTCGCGGTATAATTGGGGGCAGGATTATCGAACGAAGAAATGAAGGAGACTTTTTAAGATGAGTAGAATTATTTTAACCGGTGACCGTCCTACAGGACGACTTCACGTTGGACATTATGTTGGTTCCCTATCTGAGCGTGTAAAGCTTCAGAATTCAGGAAACTATGACGAGATATATATAATGATCGCAGATGCACAGGCACTTACAGATAATGCCGAGCATCCGGAGAAGGTAAGACAGAACATTATCCAGGTTGCACTTGATTATCTGGCATGTGGGATCGATCCTGAGAAATCAACGATCTTCATTCAGTCCATGGTTCCGGAACTGACAGAATTATCTTTCTATTATATGAATCTCGTTACAGTATCTCGTGTACAGAGAAATCCTACTGTAAAATCCGAGATCAAGATGCGTAATTTTGAAGCAAGTATTCCGGTTGGATTCTTCTGCTATCCGATCAGTCAGGCAGCAGATATCACGGCTTTCCGCGCAACAGAAGTGCCGGTTGGTGAAGATCAGCTTCCTATGCTGGAACAGTGCAAGGAGATCGTTCACAAATTCAATTCCGTATATGGCGAAACTCTGACAGATCCTGAGATCGTATTACCGTCTAACAAAGCGTGTCTCAGACTTCCGGGTATCGATGGAAAAGCAAAGATGAGCAAATCTCTTGGCAACTGCATTTATCTTTCCGATGAAGCAGATGAAGTTAAGAAGAAGGTTATGTCCATGTATACAGATCCAAATCATATCCGTGTAGAGGATCCGGGACAGATTGAGGGAAATTCCGTATTTACATATCTGGATGCGTTCTGTCGTCCGGAGCATTTTGAACAGTTCCTGCCGGATTATAAGAATCTGGATGAACTGAAGGAGCATTACAGTCGTGGTGGTCTTGGTGATGTTAAGGTGAAGAAGTTCCTGAACAATGTATTACAGTCAGAGCTTACACCGATCCGTGAACGTCGTAAGATGTGGGAGAGCCGTATTCCGGATGTTCTTGACATCTTAAAGGCAGGAAGCGAGGCTGCACAGAAGAAAGCAGCAGCAACTCTTTATGATGTACGTTCTGCTATGAAGATCAATTACTTTGATGCAGACGGGCTGGAGAATGATTATAAATAAAATTGACAGACATAAGAGGACGGTCGTGAAAACGGCCGTCCTTTTGTCGTACAGCAAAAAGTTGGAAAAGTTGCAAAAATGGGGCATAATAAGGTTGGAAAAGTTGCAAAAATAAGGCATAATATGGTTGGAAAAGTTGCAAAAAATGTTCCTGGATCGGATGAAGTTAGAGCGAACGATATATAAACTAGATCTGATAGGTTTACAGGGGTAAAATAAATATATGGGGAGACACCGGATATGAAAAAGACGATTTTATTATTAGGGGCAGTTGGAGTGCTTATGATGACAGGGTGTGCCGATGAAGGTATCACGACAGATTATGGAGAATGGGTAGCTACATCCGAATACAGTATGGATGGAACAACTGAGAATTACCGGACAATAGAAGTAGATGCGACAGCGGAGAAGACAGAAGCAGCATCAGAAAAAGAAGCGGGGGGAAGTTCAGATCATATGAATACACAGAAAAAAGACAGCACAACAGAAAAGACAGATGGGACAGAGAAAGCAAGATATTCGTGCGAGAATTATACATTTTATAGAGTAAATGATGATGTGGACCTGGCAGGCAGTTATTTGTTGTTAAATGTATATGAGGACGAAGCACTTGCAGAATATCATGGTCTGTTCATTGGTCAGATCGTTACATTATTTGGCGATAAGGAGACAACCGAGAATAATGAGGAGTTACTGGACTATACGATCGCGGCAGAAGATAAGGATGGTAAGGTGATCTATCTGACTTTATATTATGGGGCGTCAGGACCGGCGATCGGTGGCTTTGATGGTGACGAATATATGGCGGCTGCAGAAGAGCTGGAGAAGCTTGTCAGAACGACAGAGCCGATTGACTATGAGTGCACCAGTGTCTATGAGGATCTCGGCATGACGATCCGAATGGGAACCAGAAATGGACGGGGTTTTTATGAAACCGAGATGCCGGAAGGTATGGAAGACTTTTATAATGATATGTATTAATGAAAGACAATCGGATAAAAAGAAAACTATATGAAACACATACAATAAGGTATAATGAATACAGACAGATCAACCCATATGTAAGACAGCGGTTTTATATATGATAAAGATCTGACAATGTGCCAGGATGTTACGCCAAATACATCTGAGGGGCGAAGCATGATGTATGCAATAACCTGGAATAATTCCGGAACAAAGATGATCCAGGTAGGAATAGAACCGAAGCGCCTGATTGATGAGATGAATCAGAATCAGATATCGGTAGTTATTTCCAATATGCCGATGTATACAGGCATCAATATATTTGTTGCGGATAGTGGAGATGGCAAAATCCTTGGAAGTACAAAAGCAGCAATGGTTGGTAAAACGCTGAATGATGTCGGTATATCCCGGGATAAGGTTACTGAACAGGCAGATGTCCCTGCAATATGCTACAGGAACATAGATGGTATTGTGAGCCGGTGCGCTTTCGACCGGACAGATGACTATATCGTTGTGGTTACCTGCAATTTACTTTCGAATATAAAGACAGATGTTATCATAATGGTGATTATGATCGTGTATTTCATAATTGCTGCGAAAGGCAGTGGGAGAATTTTGAGGAACTTGCAGAGCAGGCGGATGAGAGAATGTATGTCTGTAAGGCGGAATACTACAGTAAAAAGGGAGAAGACCAGAGAAAATTGCAGGCGGCACATAATGCACTTACAAAGCTATATACTAAAGTACTTATCATTAATCTTACACAGAATTCATATCAGATTGTAAGTATTGACAGAGAAAGCTTAAAGAACAGTGTGTTTTCGGCAAAGCTTTCAGACTGGTTTGAGACATTTGCAAATTCAGATGAATTGCATCCGGATGACAGACAGGCATTTTTGCAGAAGACTGCACTTCAAAATCTAAAAAAGAATATCAATGGCACCGGAAAGTCATACAGCATCATATACAGGAGAAAATATGGCGAAGAGTATAAGGATACAATGATGGAGATCCTGGCTGCGGAAGACTATACGGATGATAGTCAGGTATGTTACCTCTGTGTAAGATGTCTTGGTTAGTGTAAAAATTGTTAGAAAATTTTTCTAATTTCAAGAAAATTCTGTGAAATGGCTTGTATTTCATACTTCCTGCGGTAAAATATAGATAGGAACAACGGAAAAGTTGTGCCGAGTTAAAAGTGGGAAGGAGACTGATATGAAAAAAAGAAGTCATTTATTTGTAACCAGAGAAATCATAGAACAGGTTCCACAGAACAAAAGGAAGTGGTTATTGTTAGGCAGTATTCTGCCGGATATATTGGTTCATACCTATATTAAGAAGCATACCTGGAAAAGTTCATTTGATAATACAGTGAACCGGATACAGAAGCTGGAAGAAAAGGGGAAGAACAGCAGATATTCTTTCCTGAAACTCGGATATGTACTTCATTATGTGGAGGATTTCTTCACATATGCGCATAACTCCATTTTTGAAGGCGGATTTTCTGAACATGTTGCATATGAAAGTGGATTTCAGAAGTTTTTATTTGGACATGGACATGTAGAACAGGAAGAAACGAGCCGGATCGGGGAAATGGTTCATTCCGTGGAGGAAGCGGTCGAGTATCTGAAGAAAAACCATGCACTGTATATGACGGAGGCCGGAGATAATGAAACGGATGCACGCTATATTCGGAATGCATCAAAAACCATCGGTACGTTTCTGGTACGGGCATTTGCCATGAACAGTTTGGCAGCAGAGGAGTATGTTCCGGCATACGCACTTGCTCCATCCTATCGAAAATAAAAGGCAGAGCAATCTGATATAAAAGGATAATTATGACTGCCAATGAAAAATATGAAGTCACCTGATACTTTGCATTGTATCAGGTGACTTTTTATCTGATGTGTTCGGCAATCACAGATACCACGATTCCCAGAACCGCGGAAAGCAGGATCAGAGAGATCGCTGACAGCTTCTGCTTCCATTTGCGCCGGATGAAGAAATAGATTCCTGCAAGCAGGCACAGAATAATGATAGCAGGGATATTCACATCATATTCGGATAAGCTGACATACCCGGTAGACTTTAACAGCATGTTGATTCCGGTTGCAAGGATCAGGGCCAGGATAACCGGTTTGATGCCATACAGAAAGCCCTGCACGTAGGTATTTTTCGTCAGATTTTTTATAACTGCAGCAATTAATAATATAATGAAAAAGGACGGCGTGATGACACCGAGAGTAGCGACGATACCGCCCGGAAGTCCTGCCTGCGTCGATCCGACATAGGTCGCCATGTTGACTGCGATCGGACCCGGTGTAGATTCACAGACACCGATAAAATTGTAAAAGGCATCTTCACTCATCCAGTTATGGCGGATGACAGCATCCTGGATCAGCGGTATCATGCCGAAGCCGCCTCCGAAGCTGAACAGTCCTACTTTAAAGAATTCAATAAACAATGTCAGATATATCATTTGTCTGCATCCTCCTTTCGGATCCTTTTAAAAGAGGTACAGAAAATTCCGATGATGCCGCCTGCGAGGATCAGAAGAATTGCATTAACGGATTTGGAAAGCAGTTCTCCGATCACCATGATTATAAAAGTAACTACAAATACAAGAACCGGTATTTTTTTTCGGTCGAGTGTTTTCATCATGCTGATTCCGGTTGTAAGGATCAGAAAAGCAACGGCACATTTAATGCCAACGAAGGCATATGCTACATATTTATTTGCAATGAAAGCATCAAAAAACAGAGAAATGACAAATATAATAATAACGGATGGGATACAGACACCGAGGGTGGCTGCCAGACTTCCGCGGATGCCTCTTTGTTTATAACCGACAAAAGTAGCGAGGTTGATCGCCAACGGCCCGGGCGTTGATTCAGCGATCGCAATCACTTCGATCAGTTCGTCTTCCGTGAGCCAGTTTCGTTTTGCAACTACTTCTTCCCGGATCGGTGCGATCATCGCATAACCGCCGCCAAATGTAAATAATCCGATTTTGAAAAAATTAATAAATAAAGAAAATAACATATCAAATCCTCCAGACAGGAGTATAACACAGAATCAAACTAAACTTTAAATAAAATTTTCAAATATCACTGTACATATAGGAAAAAGATGTTACAATCAAGATTGACGCTATAATAAAGTGAGCGTTTTATGCACAAAAGATATGTATAATTTATAGCCGAAGTCGGTGGAGGTAAGTGATGTTTAAGCAACGAGGCGCGAAGAAAACGGGTCTTAATATATTGATCATAGGATGCGGTAAGGTCGGAACGGCACTGACCAGACAGTTATGCAAGGAAGGGCACGATATAACAGTCATTGATAAAAATGCGGATAAGGTTGAGATGAACGTCAATCAGTATGACGTTATGGGAATCTGCGGAAATGGTGCAAGCTACAGCGTGCTGATGGAAGCCGGTGTGGAGAATGCCGATCTTGTGATCGCGGTAACGAATTCTGACGAGCTGAACCTGCTTTGCTGTACGATCGCAAAACAGGGACGTGACTGCGCAACGGTAGCACGTGTCAGAAATCCGGATTACAGCAAAGAGATAAAATATCTGAAAAAGAGTCTGGGACTTACCATGGTCATCAATCCGGAGCTTGAAACAGCAACGGAGGTTGCACGTGTACTTTATATGCCGACAGCTTTGGAGATCAATTCCTTTGCACATGGTCAGGCAGAGATGACGAAGATTAAGATTCCGGAGCATAATATGTTAGACGGACTGTCTGTGGCACATCTTGGTCAGCAGCTTATGGATCGAGCGAAGAATATCAATATTCTGATTTGTGCGGTTGAAAGAGATGGAGAAGTCTATATTCCATCCGGTCATTTTAAACTGCATGCAGGAGATGTTCTTTCGTTTGTAGGATCCCGTCCGATGAGCCGTGCATTTCTTGATTTTATCGGATTCAAGACAAATCGTGTCAGTGATGCGATGATCGTCGGCGGTGGTGACGTTGCATATTATCTTGCAAGTCAGTTGATCAATATGGGAATCAATGTAAAGATCATTGAGAAAGAGAAGGATCGTTGTGAGCGACTCAGTATTCTGCTTCCAAAAGCAGTTATTATCAATGCAGACGGAACCGATCAGGACGTATTAAAGGAAGAAGGCTTAAGCAATGCAGAATCCTTTGTTGCTTTAACCGGGATTGACGAGGAAAATATCCTCCTGACACTGCATGCCAGACATGTTTCGGATGCAAAGACCATCACGAAGATCAACCGTAGTAATTTCAAGGAAATAATTAATAATCTGAACCTCGGAAGTGTATTTTATCCGAGTTTTATTACAGCGGAGACTATTACTGCTTATGTTCGTGCGAAATCAAATACACGTTCCATGAACAGCAGTGTGCAGACGTTATATCATATGTTTGATTTCCGGGTAGAGGCGATCGAGTTCCGTGTGGATGAAGTATCCGAGGTAACGGGTAAGCCACTGATGGATCTGAAGTTAAAGAAGGATGTGCTGATCGCGTTTATCAATCGAAACGGTACGATCATTACACCATCCGGTCATGATACGATCGAAGTCGGGGATACCGCTATGGTAGTAACGACCCATACAGGATTTAATGATATCAGGGATATTCTGGTATAAGTAACGAGTATTTTTGTAAAAGGGAAAATAGGAAGCTATGAATCGGTCAATGATTTTATACGTAGTCGGACATGTGGTCATGCTGGAGGGAGTTATGCTTCTTCTGCCATGTCTGGTTTCGTTGATTTATCAGGAAAGTGAAGGAATTGATTATCTGGTGATGGCAGTTATCTGTATGCTGCTTGGAGCCATTATTGTAAAACATAAACCTAAAGTAAATGTATTCTATCTGAAAGAGGGTTGTATCGCTACAGCATTGAGTTGGATAGCACTGAGTATATTTGGTGCACTTCCAATGTGCATATCAGGAGATATCCCATCTTTCACAGATGCGTTATTTGAGACGATCTCCGGTTTTACAACCACAGGAGCCAGTATCTTAAACGATGTGGAAGTACTATCACGGACGACGTTGTTCTGGCGAAGCTTTACACACTGGATCGGTGGCATGGGTGTGCTGGTGTTTCTGCTTGCGGTATTGCCGCTTAGTGGCGGATCAAATATCAATCTGATGAAAGCAGAGAGCCCAGGACCTTCTGTTGGTAAGCTTGTACCGAAGATCAAGTATACGGCGCGAATATTATATGTTATCTACATTGTATTAACGGCTATAGAGATCATCTTGTTAATAGCCGGGAAAATGCCGGTATTCCATGCATTCTGTACCGGATTCGGAACAGCGGGTACAGGTGGATTCGGAACAAAGAATGATAGCTTTGCCAGCTTTTCGCCATATCTGCAGTGGGTGGTAACGATCTTTATGATCTTATTCGGCGTGAATTTTAATGCATACTATCTGGTTTTATTTGGCAATATCAAAAAGGCATTGAAGATGGAGGAGGTGCGAACCTATTTCCTCATTATTGTGGCAGCGATCGTAGTTCTTGTATTGAATCTGATTCATACAATGGATGGATTCTGGACAGTACTCCGTCATGCATCGTTCCAGGTCGCTTCGATCATAACAACAACCGGATTCTCCAGTGTGGATTTTGACCTGTGGAACCAGACATGTAGGACGATACTGGTTATTCTGATGTTCATTGGTGCATGTGCAGGCAGTACCGGTGGTGGTATCAAGGTATCCCGATTTATCATCGTGGTAAAAAGTGTGATAAAAGAGTTGAATTCCTATCTGCATCCAAAGAGTATCAAGAAGATCAAAATGGACGGCAAGCCGATAGAGCATGAAGTGGTACGTGCGGTAAATGTATATTTTATAACATTTATCATCCTGTTTACAACATCCGTACTGCTGATCTCCTTTGAGGGAAAAGATATGACATCAAACTTTACTGCGGTTGCGGCAACGATCAATAACATCGGACCGGGACTGGAGCTGGTAGGACCAACGAAGAATTTTAATGTATATGGTACATTTTCCAAATATGTGTTGATGTTCGATATGCTTGCCGGAAGACTGGAGCTGTTCCCATTGCTCTTGTTGTTCTATCCGCCGGCATGGAAAGAATTACTGGCGGTCAGACGCAGAAAATAACAGGCCAATTAATGACCGGATATATGATGTACATGATATTAAAATGTGCTGTAGCAGGTTCAGAAAAACAAATCCAGATAACTGCGTACCTGAAATGCGGTCATCAGTTCAAAACGAGTGGACGGATCATCTAAGGCAAGATGTAAGTCCTCTCTTAATATACGAACACGATAATTGACGGTGTTCCTGTGACAGAACAGGGCACCGGCAATTTTTTGTATACTGCCATCACAGAGCAGATACTGATAGAGCGTTTCCAGATAATTCGTATGGTGCTGCTCATCGTATGTAATGATGGAGCCCAGGGTATCATTTACATATTCTCTAAGCACATCCGTATCATTTACAGATAAAAGAAGCTTATAGAATCCCATATCATCGAAGAAGAACAGGCTACTGTTCTTTTTTTGTGCCATCAGGGCGGCGCACTGTCCCTGTAAAAATGCCTGACTTAATCCGATCAGATCTTTGGTCGGAGAACTGATTCCGATATGTAGAAAAGCTGTTCCGGCGGATTCACCCATATAATACAGAAGCCGGCTAAGCTCCTGTTCGAGCCGTTCATTTGACCGCGCGGGGCAGATCAGCAGAGTATAGTCGGTGCCGTTGACAAATGTATATGGCAGATTATAGATTCCGACCAGCCGTGTCAACAGATTCCGGAGAAAGCTTCCGGCGGTGTTGGCATAAGCGGGTGGGGTGGAGAAACGATCGGAGTGTGGGATAGAGGTATTTGTCAGTGCAATGGATGGTTCCACGGATGCTGTAGCTCTCAGATCTGATATATATACGAGATGGTATTGTGCATCTCCCTGAAAACCATGTTCATATAAGACAGGCAGGCTGATCTCCATCAGGGCTTTGTCATTTGGGTGAAGGATCACGCGCGAAAGGGCAGTTGAGATAGCCTGACTGGTCTGTGTATCGTCAAATATCCGATTGTAATAATCGTGCGTAATATCGAAGATCCGTGTCTCCCATGGCATAAGAAAGAGCGGGTAATGCTTCCGGTCGCACAGCATACGGATACGGTCGGAGATATCGGAACGGTTCAGATGTCCCCCAATATTGATAATAAGGCCGCAGGTTTTATGCTCGATCAGCCCTTTGATGAAGTTATATAACCAGTATTCATTTCCACACAGGACGCCGGTCGTAATGATCAGTTCACCGCCGTGCAGGAATTCCAGTGTGCCGGGATCTTCTGATATATAGACCCAGTTCATGAGGTTATCCAGTCCTTCTTCCCCTGCGATCAGATCCAGACCATAGGTGCTTTTTGTCTCTTTATATAAATCTCTTAATAATATTGCCATGTTTAAGATTCCTTTCTTGGCAGCGTTTGATAATTATTACTCGTCTATGGATAAGAAGTCAGTTTGACCCAAATGTGATATGTGTGTATTGAGTCGGTTGCAGCTTGTTGCTTTGAAGTAGTTTGATTATGACTGTCCGAAATATACTTAATTATATAAGGCGTTTGTCGGCTGTTACTTAATATATTAAACCATTGATTTGTGCTGCTTCTTACAATAATTCAACAATATCATAGAAAATATGTGCCTGTCAAACATATATTTGTGCTAACAGCACAAATTGGAGCGGAAGTTTTGTGCTGGCGGGATATGGTGATCGGTTTTTATGAATGGCATACTGTAGAAAATTTACAAGAGCAAATAAATGAACGGCACAGATACAGAAGCCGTTCGTATTAAGAAGATGGAGGATGATACATATGTTAAGAACAGATTTACCGGAAATAATAACAGAGACTTTACCCGGTCCTAAGGCACAGGCAATTATAGACAGAAGAGCGCAGGCAGTTCCAAATGCGATCCGTTGTGGATATCCGGTCGTTATAGAACGTGGTGAAGGCGCCATGATCGAGGATGTCGATGGCAACAAGTTCTTGGACTGGATCGGTGGTGTCGGGGTATTGAATATCGGATTTTCCCAGCCGGAAGTCGTTGAAGCAGTAAAAGCACAGGCAGATAAATATTTCCACGGCATGTTCAATGTCGTAACACATGAAGGCTATGTAGCACTTGCAGAGAAGTTATCCGGCATTGCACCTGTAAAGGGCGACAGCAAGAAAGCATTCTTTGCAAACAGTGGTGCCGAAGCAGACGAGAATGCAGTTAAGGTAGCAAAGGCATATACAAAACGTCCGAATATCATCGTATTCTCCGGTGCATTCCATGGAAGAACACATTTCACAATGGCGATGACATCCAAGAAAGCATATGCAAAGGATATGGGACCGTTAGCAGCCGGCGTGTTCCGTGCACAGTTCCCATATTATTATAGAAATCCGGAAGGAATGCCTGAGGATAAGGCAGTTGATTACTATATCAAATCTATCTACGATGTATTTGAACAGTGTGCAGCAGCAGACACGATCGCAGCGATCGTTGTTGAGCCGCTTCAGGGCGAAGGTGGTTTCATTCCTGCTCCGATCGAATGGGTAAAAGCAGTTCGTAAGATCTGTGATGAAAATGGTATCCTGCTGATCGCAGATGAGGTACAGAGCGGTTTCTGCAGAACCGGTCGTATGTTTGCTTCTGTTTACTGGCAGGAGGCAGGTGTAGAGCCGGATATCATCGCAACAGCAAAATCCATTGCAGCAGGTGTTCCATTGTCGGCAATTATTGCAAGAACTGAGGTTATGGATGCAGTTCCGGCAGGAACGATCGGTGGAACCTATTGTGGAAATCCACTGGCATGTGCCGCATCCTTAAAGACGATCGAGATTATGGAGAGAGATCATCTGGCAGAGCGTTCCTGTGAGATCGGTAAGAAAGTAACAGAGCGTTATCTGGAAATGCAGAAGAAATATCCGGTTATCGGTGATGTCAGAGGACTTGGCGGTATGATCGGTATCGAATTCGTAAAAGATCAGGAAACAAAAGAACCGGATGCAGCATTTACATCTGACCTGATCAAGACCTGTGCGAAGAAAGGTCTGTTAGTAGAAGGCGCAGGAACTTACAACAATGTAATCCGTTTCCTTGCACCTCTTGTAATGACAGATGAGCAGCTTGCAGCCGGTCTTGATATTTTTGAAGCATCCATCAAAGAATGTCTGAACCACTAAAGAAATCTTAACATAAACAAAACAACAATCCTTATACATATGAATCGCACAAACAACCGCTGTGGCGAGACAATCCTTAGGGTCAATCCCTAGACGCTGTCTTACCATAGCGGTTATTTTTATATTCCCCTCTGGTTCCTAGCGGTATGGATATTCATGATGTTGTGAGGCAAATTATTATCTGGTATCCCCTCTGACTGGCAATTGGTATGGTTATCCATGACATTGTGAGTATTTCGTCGTGAGATGCACATTGGCAGCGAATGCGGGCGCATGTCTGAGTCCGTAGGACGAGTTTGCGCAGGAGCATGAGCGAATCAGCCATGTGCATCGAACAGAAAACGGAACAAGTCATGATAACCATACCAATTGCCAGTCGGAGGGACTGCCTTTAAACAAATCTTAACGCCTCTGCAATAGAGATGATGGCATTTTGATGCATTTGGATGCTATAAACATGGAGTAAACTCTGGAAAAAGGAGAATTATGTAAAAAGACGGGAGGTATGTAGGGGAAATTGAAGAAATTGTGGCTTAGAATAGTATTATTCATAGCAGGATTTGCAGGAGTATTCATATTTCTGTATCCATTTGTTACGAAGGGGATTAAAAACATAGGAAATCTTACGGGAGTTGTTCTTGGTATCTGCCTGATTTTATATGCGGCATGGTTCCACAGGGTGAATTGCCGGGTGAAAAAATGGCTGACCCGGACTACCGGAAAAGTAATATGCGGGATTGTTTTGCTGATTGTATTAGTTGCAGTTGGATTTGCGGCAGCAGGAACGATATGCATGGTACGGGCATCGAAGACAGCACCGAAGGATGAAACTGTCATGATCGTGCTTGGCTGTGGTGTAAATGGCGACCGACCAAGCCTGATGTTGACGGAACGCTTAGATGCAGCGTATGATTATCTGAATACACATGAAGAGGTTGTGGGTATTCTGTCCGGAGGACAGGGAAAAGGTGAGAATATCAGTGAAGCGGAGTGCATGTACCGGTATCTGACAGAAAAGGGAATTGCAAAAGAACGTTTATATAAGGAAGAACGGTCAACTTCGACCAGAGAGAATCTTCTGTACTCAAAGAAGATCATGGAAGAGGAACATCTGGATTTCCGGGTCATTATTGTAACAAATGAATTTCATGAATACCGGGCATCTGTTATCGCAGAACATACAGGTATAACACCATCGGCGGTGTGCGGGAAAACAGCGTGGTGGTTACTGCCAACTTATTATCTGAGGGAGCTTTACGGAATCGTCTTTGAATGGATTTTTTAGATAGCTTAAACAAAAAACTTAAGAATCTTAAAAATTTGGATACAAAATGGATGTAATTTTTTGATATAACCTGACTTAACAAATCTTAACAACACCTGACGCATACTTGAATTATAGATGCAAATGCTATAATGTGTGGATGGTTATTGAAAATTAAAATCAGGACATATTGGAAAAAGAGAGGATATGGTTATGATTTTAGACAATGACAAAAGAATAGATGAAAAGATAAAAGGTGCTATGCAGCCTGAAAATGCAGAGAAGATACTGATCGTTGATGATGAAAAGGATATAAGAAAGCTGGTTGGAATCTATCTGAAGAAACAGGGATATCAGATTCTGGAAGCCGAAAACGGAAAACAGGCGATTGATCTGGTGAGAGAGAATTCCGATATCGATCTGATCATTATGGATATTATGATGCCTGAAATGTCAGGAACGGAGAGTTGCTCTGCCATTCGAGAATTTTCATCTGTTCCTGTGCTGTTTTTAACAGCCAAGACGCAGGAGCCGGATAAGAATGAGGCATATGATACAGGTGGAGATGATTTCTTAAGCAAGCCATTTGAACAGAGTGAACTGGTTCGAAAGGTGAAAGCACTTATCCGTCGGTATAATATATATAAAGGAAGAGAGGATAACAATGATGGTATTCTCCGAGTCGGAGCAATATCGATCGATCCGTATAAACGTGTTGTGACGAAAGACAATGAAGTTATCCATCTGACGGATAAAGAATTTGCATTGCTGTTTTTCCTTGTGAAGAATCGTGGAAGATCCTGGAATCTGGATGAATTATATGAGAACATCTGGCAGGAAAAATATCTTCCGTCCTCATCAAATACGGTTATGGTACATGTATTAAGACTTCGGCAGAAAATCGAGGATAATCCGGCACAACCGGAAATCATCAGAACCATATATGGAAAGGGCTATCAGGTGGATTAACAGCCGGTAGAAAGTATGCGGTATGAAGGACAGAGCAGAACAGAAAAGATTTGAAAAAGATGCAGAAAAAAGGCTTACATTAAATACAAAGCTGATTCTTGTAATAGCAGGAAGCCTGTTGCTTGCGGTCGTATTGTTCTTTATCTGGCTGAAGACAACCGTATATGTGATTGATAAGAAATATCTGAACGAGGCAACTGTAGCACGGAGAACGGAAGAAAAGATTGACCGTTTCTCTGATTATGTCAGTAAGAATAAAGTCAAATCCACAGATATGAATGCTATTCTCAGTTGGCAGCGGGAAGAGGGAAGTGTATATCTTCTGGTTTACCAGAATGAGAATGTAATATATGATTCAACAAAGCAAAAAAGACGAACCATGGTGGAACGTTTTTTTAATAAAATATCCAATGGGAATCAGAAAGGCAGAAAGCTTGCAGAGTCTGAAGAAGACAAAAGGCAGATGCTGAATAACATCAAAAGCAAACATTTGCTTGAGATTTATCGGAAGAAAGCAGAGTCAAAAAAACAGGAAGAACGATCGGATCAGAGTATCTTCGATGATACGTCCTCTACGGAGACGGATTATACAGAGACGATTCCGTCCAATGCTTCGGATGTGGAAGACTTTGCATCCCAGTATGGCAGTTATGCATTCTATTCGGTTCGTTTTGAAGATGGATTATATGATGTCTGCATCGTAGATTATTCCGAGAAAAAGGTCTATTACATATGGGTGACGATAGGCTTTTTGGTATGTTCATTTATATTTATGTTGTTGGTTATGCTCTATAACGGCCGGGTAGTAAGGCGTGTAAAGAGATTGACACATGAGGTGTCAAAGATCAAGAAAACAGATATCAATGCGACGATTACGAAGTCGGGACATGACGAGATCCTGACACTTGCTGAGAATATAGACAGCATGAGAAATTCGATCATTGATCAGATGAGTAAGGAAAAAGAAGCATGGCAGGCGAACCGGGATCTGGTCACAGCGATGGCGCATGATATCCGGACACCGCTTACGGTGTTAAGCGGATATCTGGATCTGCTTGAGACAGGGGAATTTGAATCTGACGAAGAGTACAAACAGTATGTTGATATATGCGTTGCCAAAGCAGGACAGTTGAAAGATCTGTCAGACAAGCTGTTCCGATATTTCTTCGTTTATTCCGGGCATACCGATGAACTGAAAATGGAAGTTTATCATGCAAAGGAGTTTTTCCAGCAGATGATCGGAGAATATATGTGCCTGCTTGAAGAAAAGGGAATCACTTTCCGGATCACAACAGAGGACAATTCACCGCTGATAAAGATCGATGCCCCATATCTGAAACGATTGTTTGATAATATATTTATAAATATAAGAAAATATTCTGATTACAGCAAGCCGGTAGATATCACATATCACACAACCGAATCGAAGGTAGAGCTGGTGATCAGTAATTATATAAATAAAAACAGAAATGAAGCTGAAAGTACCAGAATTGGACTCAAAACCTGTGAGAAGATCGCACAGGAAATGGAAATAGAGTTTTCAGCAAATGAGAAAAAAGACAGATATACAGTCAGGCTGATATTTGTAATTGTAAAGTAAAGGAGGTCCAGAGATACTCTGGAACAGATGTCTATGAAGAATGTACTGGAATTTATTGAAAGATCAGCAGAAAAGTATCCGGATAAGTTGTCTGTAGCCGATATAAACGGCGGTTTGACTTATAAGGAACTGGAACAGACAGCAAAACAGATTGGTGCATGGTTGTATCAGGGACTTGGCGGATGTAAGAACCGTCCGGTTGTCGTACTTCTTGATAAGGAACCGAAGAGCGTTGCGGCTTTTATGGGAGTTGTGTACAGTGGGAACTTTTATGTGGTTATAGATGCAGAAATGCCGGTAGACAGAGTGAATAAGATCTTAAAGGCATTGCAGCCGGAAGCTGCTGTAACAGACAGCAAGCATCTGGATAAGGCTGCAGAGTTACAGGTTGAGACAGAGGATGGTCAGGGATATGGACTTAAACTCTTTAATATGGATGAGATGGATCAGACCATAGATCAGAGCTGCCTTGCAGATGTCAGAGCACATATGATCGATACAGATCCGGTATATGCATTATTTACCTCAGGTTCAACAGGTGTTCCGAAGGGGGCTGTTATATCACATGCGAATATCCTTTCCTATATTACATGGTATACGGAAGCATTTGATATTAACGAGACGACAATATTTGGTAATCAGACGCCGTTTTATTTCAGTATGTCAGTCTCGGATTTATATAGCACATTGAAAAATGGTGCAACATTGTATATAATACCAAAAGCTTATTTCTCGTTCCCAATCAAGCTTATGGAGTTTCTGAATGAGAAAAAGGTCAATACGATCTACTGGGTTCCGTCGGCACTTTCGATCATTGCAAACTATAAGATGTTCCGGTATGCTGAGCTTCCGGAGTTGAAAAAAGTATTATTTGCCGGTGAGGTTATGCCGACCAGGCCATTAAATTACTGGATCGAGAATCTGCCGGATGCCATGTATGCCAATCTGTTTGGCCCGACAGAGACGACGGATATCTGTACTTATTATGTGGTAAACAGAAAGTTCCGTGATGATGAGCCGCTTCCGATGGGAAATGCATGTAACAACTGTGATGTATTTGTACTTGGTGAAGACGGCAAGGTGGTTTCACCGGAGATCAATCCTGAGACAGGCTTCAGTGCAGAAGGAGAATTATATGCCAGAGGTTCATTTGTCGCTTTTGGATATTATGGAAATGCAGAAAAGACAAAGGAAGCATTTGTTCAGAATCCGTTGAATCCGAATTATCCGGAGCTGATCTATAAGACCGGAGATCTTGTCAAATATAATAAATATGGAGAACTGGTCTATATCTCAAGAAAAGATTATCAGATCAAGCATATGGGCTATCGTATCGAGCTTGGTGAGATCGAGGCGGCTGCCGGTGCGATCGAGGGTATCAGAAGTTACGCATGTATCTATGATGATGCAGAAGACAAGATCGTATTTATATATGAAGGAAAGAAACTGGATGACGCATTTCTGCTTGGAGAGTTCAAGAAGAAGGTTCCGCATTATATGGAACCGAATCAGTTTGTAAGAGTGAAAAGTATGCCACATAATCAAAATGGAAAGATTGATCGTAAGTGGCTGAAAAATAATTATAAATTATAAAAAAGTGAGGACAAAGAAATGGAAGAATTATTAGAGATTTTAAATGAAGTAAAGCCCGGAGTTGATTTTGCAAATGATACAGATCTGGTTGGTCATGGTATACTGGATTCTATTACAATGGTAACACTGGTGCTTGAGCTTAACGATGCATTTGACATCGAGATCACACCTGTAGATATCGTACCTGAAAACTTCAAAACAGTTCAGACGATCTATGATATGATCCAGAGATTAAGTGACGACTAGGGAGTAAAATAATGTCATATACATCGATAGCTTATTTAGGATTTATATTGATGGGATCATTCTTTTTCTATTCCGTTGTGCCGTTAAAGCATAAATGGAAGGTCCTGTTGATATTCAGTTACCTGTTTTATTTCATTAATTCAGGTAAATATGTTGTGTTTATATTGTTTTCATCGTTATCCATCTATTTCGGCGGACGACTGCTGAATAAGATCGATGATGGCTTCAGTATGGCAAAGAAGGTACTGCCAAAAGAAAATAAGAAGGAATATAAAGCGATCATCGGATGGCAGAAGAAATGTGTGTGCGTTTCAATCGTTCTGTTGAACCTTGGTATTCTTGTATATCTGAAATATTCAGTATTCTTTGGACAGGTTTTCTGTGATATATTAAGTCTGCTCCGTATTAATAAGACGAATCCAATGCAGAATATGATGCTGCCGCTTGGTATCTCGTTCTATACATTGTCGGCGATCAGTTATATCGTTGATGTTTACAGAGGAAAATACAGAGCATCCGATAATTTCTGGAAGGTGAATCTGTTCCTGATTTTCTTCCCGCATATCGTGGAAGGTCCAATCGGGCGATTTGACCTGCTGGGTGATCAGGTTTATGAAGGTCACGAGTTCAACTATAATAATATGACTCAGGGCTTGCAGCTTGTTTTATGGGGTCTGTTTAAGAAGATCGTTATAGCAGATCGCGCAAATATGTATGTAAACCAGATCTTCAATTTCCATGATCAGTATGATGGCTTATATGTAGTTGTCGGAATGCTGTTATATACCTTGCAGTTATATGCAGAATTCTCCGGCTGTATGGATATCGTAAGAGGTAGTGCCCAGATGTTTGGTATTCAGATGTCTGAGAACTTTGCAAGACCATTTATGTCAAAGACAGTCAGTGAATTCTGGAGAAGATGGCATATGACACTTGGTGCATGGTTTAAAGATTATGTGTTCTATTCCATCTCATTGTCCAAGGCATTTATGAAGCTCAGTAAGAAGACAAGAGAGAAGTTCAATGCATTTTTTGCAACTCTGATCCCGACCTCTATCGCGATGCTCGCGGTGTGGTTCGGAACCGGTATCTGGCATGGAGCCAGCTGGAAGTATGTTATGTACGGTATTTACTACTGTCTCATTATGATACTTGGACTTCTGACAGAACCGTTATTTAAGAAGCTGTATGAGAAGATGCATGTGAACCGGGAGGGCAAGATTTATAAGGCACTTCAGGTAGTAAGAACATTTATTTTCGTAAATATCGGTATGCTGATGTTCCGTGCGGATGACCTTAAGATCTTTGGACAGATGCTCGTATCGATGTTCCATAATTTCACATTTTCAGTGCTTACAAGCGGAGATCTGTTTGAAGTAAAGCTTGATGTCTATGATTTCCTGTTACTTGCATTTGGTGCACTGGTATTATTACTGGTAGGTTTATATCAGGAGAAGGGACATCATATCCGTGAGGAGATAGCAACAAAGAATATCGTTCTTCGTTGGGTATTATATTATGGACTGATCTTTTCTGTGATCATTCTGGGCGCATATGGAAGCGGTTATGAAGTGGCCGGATTCATATATGCACAATTTTAGGATAGATGGTGAGAGACATGAAAAAAGAAAGAGTAAAAAACATTATAAAAGTTATCGTGTTTATGCTGATCTTCTGTGGCTTTATGGCACTCGGCTCCGTCATGCTTTATCCGAAAACGAGTGATCCGGAAGGCGGCTTATCAAATCCAAATGCCAGGGGCTTCTATGGAGAACCAAAGAATTCCATCGATCTGGTCGTTATGGGAAACAGTAATGCCTACAGTGCATATTCACCGATGCTGATGTGGAAGAAATATGGTATTCCTTCCTATGTTGTTGCGGAAGGCGCACAGAATATTGCCGAGACCGTTAATATATTAGAGGAGCTTCTGACATGTCAGAAGCCGAAGCTGATCATTTTGGATGTTGACCTTTTATGGCAGGGTAAGACACAGGTATCCAGAGTAGAAGGAAATGTGAAATCTCTGATCTACAAATATATTCCGATCATGAAGTATCATGACAGATGGAAAGGCTTTGTGCTGGGTGATAGTTTTAAAGCAAAGAACTACACATATCGTTCTTCAAGCAGAGGACAGTACTTAAGTAAAACGGTTGTACCATATACGGGTGAAGACATGATGGTAAAGACTGCCGATGTCGAATCGGTACCGAAGTCATCCAGGTTCTTCCTTAAGATGTTCCTTGATCTCTGTGAAGAAAATGATATCGATGTGATGTTTGTCGAGATGCCGACAGCTAATTCATGGAATTATAAGAAGCACAATGGCATGACAAAGTATGCCAAGGAGCTTGGCATTCCATTTGTTGATCTGAATACCACAGAGGGTAAGAATGCGATCAACTGGAAGAAGGATACCAGAGATGGCGGAAGACATCTGAACTGTTATGGAGCTAAGAAGGTAACAAGAGAGATCGGTAAGTATATTTCAGAGAACTATACATTTACGAATAAGAAGAAAGATCCGGAGTATAAGAGTTGGAATAAGGCTTATAAGGAATATAAGCAGTTTATGAAGACAGATAAGAAGTCTTCCGATAAGAAACACAAGAAGTCGAAGAAAGCTGACATCAAACAGTCAGATACATCTGATGCAAAAAAGCAGAAAACAGAAAAAACAACGACTGAGAACAAGTCGGAGACAACGACAGAAAATACAGCTACGGAAGAAGTAACAGAAAGTACAGCTACGGAAGCGAACACAACTCAGCAGTAAGAGATTGTAAAGTATATAAGGGAGATCATGGAGACACAGATATGGATTTGCAGATCTGGAAGCGCCATGATCTCTCTTTTTATGAATCGGATACTTTATATGCCTGCATAAACATGGAATAAATTTTAAGGTAAGAAAATGGTATTTGTTATTTATTTTTGTGTAAATAACAGCTTCTTGTGATAAAATGGCAATGAAATGTAAATAATAGTTGCAGAAATATAGAATTATACAGGCATACCGAAAACAAGCGAAGTTATAGCAGTATACGATGCTTTCACAGATGTCTGGTGGCAGGATATGATAGGAGGATATGGAATATGAAGATTTTATTTTATGATACGAAGAAATATGACAGAGATTCATTTGAAAAGATATTACCGGAATATTCAGATCTGGAGGTAGAGTTCTTAGAAGCAGATCTTTCACCGAGAACAGCAGCTCTTGCAAAAGGATATGATGCGATCTGTGCATTTGTAAGTTCTGATGTCAGTGAAAAAGTAGTTGAGTGTCTGGCTGCAAATGGTGTAAAATTAGTGTTAATGCGCTGTGCCGGATTCAATAATGTGGATCTGGATGCAACAAACCGTTGTGGTATCACGGTGCTCCGTGTTCCGGGTTATTCACCGGAGGCGGTTGCAGAGCATGCGATGGCACTGGCACTTGCGGTTACCAGAAGAATCCATAAGAGCTATATCAAGGTTCGTGAGAATAATTTCAGTCTGGTAGGTCTTACAGGTATGAACTTCTATGGCAAGACCGCGGGTATCATCGGAACCGGTAAGATCGGAGCGGCTATGTGCCGGATCTGTCATGGATTTGGCATGAAGGTTCTGGCATATGATATGTACCGGAATCCATCCCTGGATTTTGTAGAGTATGTGGATCTGGATACGCTGTTATCGACCAGTGATTTGATCTCCCTTCACTGTCCGCTGACAGATGATTCGTACCATATGATCTGCACAGAGACGATCAATAAGATGAAGGATAATGTGATCCTTGTAAATACATCGAGAGGCGCACTGATCAAGACGGAGGATCTGATCACGGGAAATCGAAATAAGAAATTCTTTGGTATCGGTCTGGATGTGTATGAGGAAGAAACAAATAATGTATTTGAGAATCGTGAGGATGATATTCTGGAATCCTCGATCACGGCAAGACTGCTGTCGTTCCCGAATGTCATCGTAACCTCCCATCAGGGCTTCCTGACGGAAGAAGCACTGGAAGCGATCAGCCGTACCACACTGGACAATGCGAGAGATTATGAGAATGGCACGATCAAGGATATAAACGCCGTGTAGAAAAGGAAACGATTATGCAGAATTACAGATTCCTGATCGCCTATGATGGAACGAGATATCATGGGTGGGAACATAAAAAAGACGTTGTGACCATACAGGGAAAGATCGAATCAGTGCTTTCCCTGATGGCAGGCGAAGAAGTACGGATCAACGGAGCGGGAAGAACCGATGCAGGTGTGCATGCAAGGGCAATGGTCGCAAGCGGCCCGGTTCCGACAGATAAGACACCGGAGGAGATCCGGGATTATATGAATCATTATCTGCCGGATGATATCTGCATTTTGGAGGTTACTCCGGCAGCAGAGCGCTTTCATGCAAGATTTAATGCAAAGGGCAAGCATTACCGTTACACGATCTATCGTGGCAGGCTGAAGCCGGTATTTGACCGGAAATACGTCTGGACTCTGGATGAGGGTGAGACGATCGACTGTGAACGGATGCGAAAGGCAGCAGCTTATCTGGTCGGTGAACATGATTTCAAGAGCTTCTGTGGCAATAAGCAGATGAAGAAATCGACGGTTCGGAAGTTATTTGCGATCGATATTAAGGAAGATGGCGATTATGTGATTCTTGATTTCCACGGAGCCGGATTCTTACAGAATATGGTTCGTATCCTGACCGGTACTCTGGTAGAGGTCGGGGCAGGCAGAATGGAACCGGCGTACATGGAAGAGGTGCTTACAGGCCGGTGCAGACAGCTCGCAGGGCCGACCGCACCACCACAGGGCTTGTGCCTGATGCAGGTTGATTATGAAAAAAAGTAATATGGAGTAAGTAGTACAAATGAATGAATTTAAAAATGGGCTGAAGGATGGAATCCCGATCGCCCTGGGGTATTTTGCAGTTAGTTTTAGTTTTGGTATTCTTGCGATCAAAGGCGGACTCAGTGTCTTTCAGGCAGTTCTTACCAGCGTTACAAATGTTACAAGTGCCGGTCAGTTTGCCGGACTTCAGATCATCATTGCCGGGGGAACGATCCTTGAGGTGATCCTCACTCAGCTTATCATCAATCTGAGATATGGTCTGATGAGTCTTTCACTTACGCAGAAGTTAGCTGACGATGTAGGCATCTGGAAGCGTCTGATCATCGCATTTGCAAATACAGATGAGATCTTTGCAGTTGCAATGGGATATTTCAAAGAAGTGACCTTTCCGTATATGTTAGGACTTCAGATCCTTCCAATCCTTGGATGGGGCGGTGGTACATTTGCCGGAGCAGTAGCTAGCGGGCTGCTTCCAAAGTCTGTGTGCAGCGCACTCAGTCTTGCACTTTATGGCATGTTCGTGGCGATCGTTGTTCCGGTTGCCAAGAAGTCAAAATCTGTGTTATTTGTGGTATGCGTGGCAGCTTTGTTCAGTATCCTTTTATATTATGTTCCGATATTTCACTTTATCTCGACCGGAATATCGATCGTTATATGTACAGTAGCGGCAGCAGCAATCGGTGCGATCGTTGCGCCGGTTAAGAAAAAAGGAGAAGAATAGAGATGAGTGTATATACATATATTATCGCAATGGCGGTTGTCACATATCTGATCCGTGCAGTGCCATTGGTGTTATTCAGAAAAAAGATAGAGAATCGTTTTTTAAGTTCGTTTTTATACTATGTGCCATATGCCTGCCTAACGGCACTTACCCTTCCGGCGATTTTCTACAGTACGGAAAGTGTTATCAGTGCGATCGCAGGATTTGTCGTAGCGGTTATCTTTGGTATCCGTGAAAAAGGGCTGGTAGTTGTAGCGGCTGCCGCCTGTGTGACAGTGTTTGTAGTGGAGAGAATATTGGCGTTTTTATAGGGGGTTGTGAATCCGAAAAGTAAGGACAAAGAACTTGCTATATCGCCGACCTGGAATGTAAAAGACTTTTGACACGCTAAAAACCTTGATGTCAATGTCCTTTGATAGCGAAAATATGACTTTTTGATTAGTATGAGTATACTAGGAGGTGAAGAGATGGAACTCGGAAAACAAATAAAAAAACATCGTCAGGAAGTACAATTATCCCAAGAGAAGTTAGCCGATCGAGTTTATGTTTCAAGACAAACAATCTCAAATTGGGAAAATGATAAAAGCTATCCAGATGTGAATAGTTTGGTATTACTGAGTGAAATCTTTCAAATTTCTCTTGATAATCTAATCAAAGGAGATATTGAAGTTATGAAAGATGTAATTCAAAAAGAAGAAATTGTAAAAATGAACCGCTATGGAAAAATCTACACTATAATGCTGATTGTCACTGTAGTTTCGGCAGTTCCGCTATTTATGTGGCTTGGCGTTTGGGCATTCATCCCTTGGGGAATCATTTGGGCACTCTCTATGTACTTTGCCTTTCAGGTTGAAAAGGTAAAAAAAGATAATGATGTTCAAACCTATAAAGAAATTGTTGCATTTTCTGAGGGGAAACTATTGGATGATATACAAAAGCAGAGAGAAATAGGTAAACGCCCATATCAGAAGATTTTTTTAGTTATAGGTAGTGCACTGATAACATTTGTTGTTTGTGTATTAATCGGATTTCTGATGCATATTTTTATGAACTAATAGTGGTAGACCGTAAACTTCCGGTTTAGAGAGAACGTAGAAATGATTCGATTTTGTCCAAAGGATGAGATACAAAATACAATATACGAATAAATAAAGATGATTGGTTTTATGATAAGACTGGTCGTCTTTATTTTTTCGGAGTTTGATATGCAACTATAGGGAATTAAAACTTAGTGAAAAAGTGCAGTAAGGGGTGTTTGCTTATGACGAAGGAGCTGGAGTTAGGCAAAGAGCTTGCGGTGTTGCCGTAGGCAATTTACATGAGACATTAATACTTCCCTCTCAACTGTATATACTATCTTTAATAGGAGACAATCATACACCATTTTCGTCTTGTAACCAAGACGAAAATGGTGTATGATTGTCCTGGATAAAGGAGGATTTGCCATGAATAGAGACACCTTAAAACAGATAATGATAGATCAGAAAGATACCTATCTTAACAATACCATTATAACCAGACAATACCCTTTGGAAGAAAATGTTAATTATTGCTTTGTTGGGATTAGAAGAACTGGTAAATCATATTTGATGTACCAACAGATAAAACAACTTGAATCAAAAGGTGTTCCCCTTTCACAGATAGTATATGTAAATTTTGAAGATGAGCGTCTTTTAGAAACTAAGGTTACAGATCTAAATACTATATTAGAAATAGGTCTTGAAATGTCTGGCTCAACTAACAAGCCATATTTGTTTCTTGATGAAATTCAAAACATAAGCGGTTGGGAAAAATTTGTGCGTCGGATAGCTGATATGAAATACCGAATCAACATCACAGGAAGCAACAGCAAAATGCTCAGCAGCGAAATCGCCTCTACTCTCGGTGGAAGATTTATCATCATGAACGTTTATCCATATTCATTTGCAGAATATCTTACCGCCAATCACAGAGAAAAAAACTATCTTGATGTGATCGGCACCAAGGATAGAGCCGATGTATTAAGTCTGTACAACGAATATGTCACCTTTGGTGCTTTTCCCGAATTAGTTGATATAAAGAACAAACGCGCATTTCTTAGCAGCATTTATCAAACTATCTACCTTGGGGATATAATAACGAGAAATAAGATATCTAATGATTTTGCCATAAAACTGATACTCAAAAAAATAGCCGAATCAGTTACCAAGCCTCTGTCTTTCAGCAGATTGACCAATATATTAAAAAGCACCGGCATGGCCATAGGAAAGCAGACCGTCATAAACTACGTTGGCTACATGATCGACTCGTATCTTCTCTTTACCCTACAAAATTATGCGGCTAAGCTTGTTGATAAAGAGACATCGCCAAAATACTATTTTATGGACACCGGCCTTCTTGGTCTTATGTTGCTTGATTCAAAATCAGCCCAATTGGAGAACCTTGTTGCGATTGAACTTATCAGACGCTATGGCGTAGAAAATGTTTTTTTCTTTGAAAGCAACATAGAAATAGACTTCTATATACCTTCTGAAAGTCTCGCCATACAGGTAAGCCTGCAAGTTTTAGACGATATAGACACAAAAGAACGCGAAACTCGTGCATTTGCCAAATTAAACAATTTTATTCCCGGCTCCAAATGCATCCTTATTACCAACAGTGAAGAGACAAATCTTGAATATGACGATATAAATATAGAGGTCATACCAATCTGGAAATGGCTTCTCATGGCGGATCTGTAATATTCTACAAGGATTATTACAAAATTTATTAAATTGAGGTATGTAGACATGAGAGAAACTATTCATAATTATTTTGAAAAAACGAAACAATATCTTAATTACTACACGAATGAAGATTTTAGTACTGTTTGTGAAGATATAAAAAAAGGAATTAATGATTATATTAATCTGTTTTGGCATCCTTGTATTAGAGGATATTGTATCTTGCTTGGCTTGTAGAAAATGAATTTTTAACTTTAGTTTGAGTGTTATCACTTTGGAGGTAACGACAACAGAACAGAAGAAAATAACCGTCAGCGAGAATGAATGGCCATTTTTTACAATGAATGAAGAAGAGATTACTTATCTGACAGATGTATTCGGCAAAATGTTGAAGGCAAAAAAAGAAGAAAACAGTGTGAGATTGATTTTGTTGTAAATATGGGAGCAAGAAGATATTATATTCAGTCTTTATTATCCGTAAGTGATCCTGATAAGATGACAACTGAGTTAAGACCTTTGAAAAATACAAGAGATTTTTTTAAGAAGATTATTATATCAAAGTCGAATGCAAAACCATGGATAGATGAAGATGGTATTGTGCATATTGGCTTGTATGATTTTTTGTTAAATCAGAATTCCTTGGAACTGTAAAGAAACAAATCGCAATTTTTATGTGTAAAGGAGAAATGAATGAAACTACTTGTGATAGATATACAAAAAGGAATAACAGATAGTAGACTTTTTAATTTTGAAGCGTTTATTGATGAGACTATAAGAATTATAAAAGCAGCTAGAGATAATCAAATAGAGGTTATCTATTTTCAACATGATGATGGACCAGGAACGGGGTTTTCAATCGGTGATGATGACTTCGAAATTGCAGAACAAGTGATTCCCAAGGAAGGGGAAAAGATATTTATAAAAAATATCAATAGTTGTTTTGGAAATAAAGATTTTACAGATTATGTTAAAGATGATAATACATTAATGATAGTGGGACTACAGACAAACTTCTGTATAGATGCAACTGTGAAATCTGCTTTTGAAAGAGGATATAAAGTAATTGTTCCACAAGGGGCAAATTCAACATTTGATAACGACTATATGACTGGAGAAGAAACATATAAATATTAC